>Ga0209252_1000993_pt1 | contig 19750 bp, 23 predicted proteins | sample SaaInlV_135m_DNA_3_FD_184673 | JGI IMG/M metagenome (GOLD analysis project Ga0209252, IMG submission 184673) | Marine microbial communities from expanding oxygen minimum zones in the Saanich Inlet - Saanich Inlet SI074_LV_100m_DNA (SPAdes) (version 2) | ecosystem: Environmental > Aquatic >... | reverse complement strand
AGTTATAAAAATTTTAGATGAAACAGGCTTGCTTCTTCTTTTGGAAGACTATGAGCATAAGTATCCATACGATTGGCGAACAGGTAAGCCAACAATCTTCAGAGCTACTTATCAATGGTTTGCTTCAGTTGACAAATTTAGAAAGAAATCTTTAGACGAAATTGAAAAAGTGAAATGGTACCCTCCATCCATTGTTAATAGAATCACTAATATGATAAAAGAAAGATCAGATTGGTGTATTTCAAGGCAAAGATCTTGGGGACTTCCTATCCCTGTTTTTTATTATATCGAAACAGGAGAAGTCTTTTTAAATAAAGATATCATAGAAAATATTATTAACTTATTTAAGAAGGAAGGTTCTTCTGCGTGGTGGAAGTATGAAGTTGAAGAGCTTCTACCTGAGGAGTATAAGTTTGAAGCGATTAATCTAAAAAAAGGGGAGGACACACTTGACGTTTGGTTTGATTCTGGAACCTCATGGAAGACAGTCTTAGTTGAAAACGAATCATATCCTGCAGATTTATATTTAGAAGGCAACGATCAACATAGAGGGTGGTTTCAAAGCAGCCTGTTAACATCAGTTGCAACAAAGGATATAGCCCCATATAGAAATGTACTCACACATGGTTTTGTAGTAGATGATAAAGGCCAAAAGATGTCCAAGTCAAAAGGTAATGTTGTAGACCCAGAGAAGATAATTAACGAAAATGGTGCAGATATTTTAAGATTGTGGGTTGCAAGCGAGGATTACTCTTCGGAAATTCGTATTTCTGATAATATTTTACAAAGTATAAAGGACAAATATAAAAAGATTAGAAATACTTTTAAATTCTTACTTGGTAATCTAAGTGATTTTAGAGATGAAGATATTCTTAATTTTGATAAATTAGAGGAGATTGATAAGTGGATACTGATTAAGTTCTCTAAAGTTAAAACCCAGTTTCTTGATTTAAGTAATGAGTATTCATTTCATCAAGCATTGAATGCCTTATTGTTCTTTTCATCAAAAGAATTAAGTTCAATATATTTGGATTCTCAGAAAGATGTATTGTATACATTTTCTAAAAATTCAATTGAAAGACTTTCAACTCAGTCCTCAATTTCTATAATATTTAGAGAGCTTTCACTAATGCTTTCACCTATAATTTCGTTTACAGCAGAAGAGGCTTGGTCTGAAAGATATAATGGATCAACAATATTTGAGAGTAAGCTATCTGATAGACTATATTTAGATCCTAAACTAGAAGATAAGTGGGACAAGATAATAAGCATAAGAGAGCCAATATTAAAAGAAATTGAATTAATGAGAACTAATAAGATTTTAGGCTCTTCTCTTGAAGCCAAAATCCTCCTCGGTGTTAACAGTGAGGACTTTGATTTCTATTTTAAGAATATTTCAATACTCAAGAAAACTTTGATTGTATCTGAAATTGAAATTTCTGAGACTGATAAGTCTGAACTTGATATTAAAGTTGAGAAAACTTTATTTAACAAATGTGAAAGATGCTGGATGCATTTTAATCCAGAATCCTTCGATAGGGATGATTCTAATCTATGTTTAAAATGCAGCAATCAAATGCAAAAAGATATCTAGATTAGTTATAATATGCAATGATGAATCACACAAATGAAAAAAGACATCATGTTGTTGTAGTCGGAGCTGGTTTTGGCGGCCTTTACGCAGTTAATGAGCTTGTTGATTCTAATGTGGATGTAACACTTATAGATAGAAGAAATTTCCATTTGTTTCAACCCCTTTTGTACCAAGTTGCTACAGGCACTATTTCAGCAACAGATGTAAGTGCACCAATAAGATCTATATTTGGAAAGAAAGAGAATATTACGGTTAGACTTGATTCTGCTACTGGAATTGACGTTAGGAGTAGGCATGTAAATACAAAAAGCCATACAAGAATTAAGTACGATGATCTTATAATCGCTACAGGCGTTAGTCATCATTATTTTGGTCATCATGAGTGGCAAAAGAATGCACCTGGCCTAAAGACAATAGAAGATGCACTTGAGATGAGAAGAAAGATTTTTACAGCCTTTGAACTTGCAGAAAATGAAAGTGATCCAATAAGGAGAAGGCAACTTTTAAGTTTTGTTATCGTTGGGGGAGGTCCTACTGGTGTTGAGCTTGCAGGTGCTCTTGCAGACTTGGCTTTTCGTACCTTTGAGAAGCAATTCCATAATATTAATACCAAAGAAGAATGTTCAATCTTTTTAATAGAAGGTTTGCCAAATGTCTTACCCACTTTCAAAGAATCACTGTCTGAAATCACTCGTGGATATCTTACTGAAATGGGCGTTCAAGTCCTTACAAAGTCTCTCGTTACTGACATTCAAAATGACACTGTTTACTATAAAATTAATGACGAAAGTAAGAAAATTGAAGCTAAAACAATACTTTGGGGAGCAGGAGTAATGGCTTCAGTAATGGGCAGGGTTCTTTCTGACTCTACTGGAGCCCAGCTTGATAATGTGGGAAGAGTTATTGTAAATAAGGATTTTACTATACCGGAGCACGATAATATTTTTGTGATTGGAGATTTAGCAAGATTTAAAGATGGAAACGACTACCTTCCTGGTGTTGCTACAGTGGCGATGCAATCAGGCCAATTTGTTGCAAAATTAATAAAAAATAGAATTTCAAGCAATAAAGGATACAAGAAAGAGTTTAAGTACAAGAACAAGGGCTCTCTAGCTGTTATTGGAAGGAACAAAGCGGTGGCTGACCTTGGGTTTATAACATCAAAAGGTTTTATTGCTTGGTTGCTATGGATTTTTATTCATATTTTGTATTTGATTGGTTTTGGTAGTAAAGTTTCTGTAATTACAAAGTGGGCACTTAGTTACTTTAATCAAGATAAAGGGAACCGTTTAATCTTTATTAAATAGTTTTTTTTTGCTTTCTCAGAATAAAGTGTAGAATAAAAAAAAATGAAAACTTCTTTATGTTTAATTCTTTCTCTAATCTTTTTAGTCTATATTTCTCCTTTTTTTAGCTTATATAAAATTGGGACAAGTATTCAAAAAGAAGACAAACAGACATTAAATAACTATATGGATTGGCCCAGCCTTCAAGAGTCTTTAAAAAACGATGTTAAATCTTTTTTAAAAAATAGAGAGAAATTGAGAGAGAACGGTTTAGATAATCCAATAGAAGGGATTTTTGAGGATGTTAAAAAATTTGGGGGCCTTCTTTTTGGTGAGAAAGCAATATCTATTGCTATAGATAAAGTTGTTAGTCCAGAGGGCATATTCAGATTATATAAATTGAAAGATAAATCTAGAAAAACTACAAATAATCCTAAAACAAAAACTAATGATTCTGACATTGTTAAAAGTGAGAATATTCTTGAATATGATGGTTATCGATTGACTAGCTTTAATTTTATCACTTTAAGTGACTTAGAGGCAACAATCTCTACTAGTCACGCTGATGTTTACTTTAGAATGAGATTTATTTTTCCAAGATGGATCCTTTATACTGTAAAATCTGAAACTTTGACAAATGAAATTGCAAAAAAGGTCGAGGATAAGATAGATTTATTAAAAAACTTAAATAGAAAAATAAATCCATTAAAAAAGAAGAATGAATAACAAAAATGTTTTTAACGAAGACCTCACTTTATGTGGTGATAATCCAATTACAGGTTTCTTTAGAGACGGATGCTGCAATACAGATACTACAGACTATGGTGAACACTTGATCTGTTCAGTGATGACAGACGATTTTTTGGCTTTTTCAAAACAAAAAGGTAATGATTTGTCTACACCTGTTCCAGAGTTTAATTTTCAAGGTCTTAAGGAAGGAGATAGATGGTGTCTTTGTGCCGACAGATGGAGAGAAGCTTATGAGAATGGATGTGCCCCTCAGATTTACTTGCTTTCAACAAATTCGCAAATTTTAAAGAAAATACCTTTGGATATACTTAAACCTTTCGCTATAGATTTAGATTGAGATGCATAAAAAACTTTCTTTACTAATGTTACTTTCTCTAATCTTAGCAATTTTATGTGCTAATTTCTTTCCTAGTCTTGTGATTAAGTCTAAATTTCTTGGTAAATATTTCATAGAACTTCTTAAGGCATTTGTTCCTTTTTTGATTTTTGGGACTATTACATATTCAATTGCTTCTTTTGATGCATTTAGCAATGTAAAAAAAATTGTACCTTTAACGCTAATCCTTTATATAGCCTCAACACTTATTGCTATCACTTTTGCATTAATTGTCGGCTCTTTTCTTGATTTTGGTGTGGAAAATAAATATATTCCTAATCCTGAGGATTTAGTTAGTGCTCAAGTTGATATAGGATCTTCTCTATCAGTTTTAGCCATAGATTTTAGTAATTTTTTTAATTTAATAACAGAAGCCAACCCTTTTGCTATTATGATTCTATCTTTAATTTTGGGCGTTTCTGTTCGTTTTACAGCAAAATATAATCAAAAGATAGTTGGCATTTTGTCTAACATTAATAGTTTAGTGATTAATATTACAAACTATATTATGCTCTTAGCTCCGCTAGCAATATTTTCATTGTTTGCAAATTTGCTAATAGAGGTAGAGGGTGAAACAATATATTCCCTATTGCGATTTGTTATTAGTTCTATACTGATTTTTATAACTTACATGTTTGTTTTTTATGGAGCGATAGTCAAATATCTCGCTGGAATATCCCCTTACTATTTTTTCAGTAAGATAAAAAATACTCTAATTTTTGCCTTCTTTTCCTCTAGTAGTGCTGCTACAATGCCTTTGACTTTGAAGACAGCTGAAGATGAATTAAAAATAAACAAAGAAGTATCCTCTTTTGTTATTCCAATAGGGGTTACAGTAAACATGGATGGTTCAGCAATCTATCTTGGACTAGCAGCCTTATTCGTAGCACAAATACTAGGTATCGAATTCACATTTAATGAATATTTAGTTATCTGTCTGACTGCAACTATAGGTAGCATTGGTGCAGCTGGTGTCCCTTCGGTAGCATTAGTAATGATGACAATTGTTTTTTCATCTGTTGGGATCCCGTTGGAGGCAATAGCAATTATTGCAGGTGTAGATAGATTGCTAGACATGTTTAGAACTTCGATAAATGTTGCTGGGGATTTAACTATTGCAAGCATTATCAATAAGTTTATAAAATAATATTTTTTTTAGTAGGTAAATTCATTTTTCTTAGTTAATATTTACTTAATGTTCAGATTAATAAAACTCATAGTTGAATTTTTAAACAACCTAGATAGGAGAGGTACAACTAACGGAAGTATTCCAACAATTAATCCTGATGATAAAAAAAATATAAAAAAGTTATTTATCATTGTTCCTATCTTCCTTGGAGTTCTAGCAGTCCTATCTAGCATATACACTATAGAGCCGGGTGAAGTTGGAGTTGTTCAACGTTTTGGTAAGTTTTCTTCATATAAATCCCCAGGTTTAAATCTAAAGATTCCTCTTATAGATAAGTTAACAAAAGTTAACGTTGAAAAAGTAAGAAGAATTGAGATTGGTTTTAGGTCAGAAAGAGCTAGAGTTAATGTTCTTCAAGAATCATTAATGATTACTAAAGATGAAAATATTGTCAGTGCTCAGGCTATCATTCAATGGAAAATTAAAGATCCGGGAAATTATTTATTTAAAGTAGTTAATCCAATGCTTACGATTAAAAATACTGCTGAAGTTGCCCTCAGAAGTACTGTAGGGGTAACGAATATAGATGATGCTTTAACTACAGGAAGAGATCAAATTCAGGTCAAAACTAAAGAATTTCTTCAAATTTTATTAGACTCTTACAGTTCAGGTGTTCAAATTACAGATGTTAAACTCCAAATAGTTGACCCCCCAGATGAGGTTAAAGATGCTTTTAATGAAGTGGTTAGAGCGAAAGAAGACAAAGAAAGATTAATTAACGAAGCAAAAGGTTATTATGAAGACGTTATACCTAAGGCCCGTGGCGAAGCTGAGAAGATGATTAAAGAAGCTGAAGGTTACAGAGAACAAAGAATATCAACTGCGATGGGTGATACATCAAGATTTAATCAGGTCTACTCTGAATACAGAAAAGACAAAGCTGTAACAAAGTCTAGAATATATTTAGAGAAATTATCTGAAATTCTCCAAAAACCAAAAAAAGTAATTGGCACTGACTCTTCTAGTGGCGCACTAAACCTCCTTCAGTTGGGAGATATATTCAAGGATTAGTTTATGAAAAAGTTTTTACCTTTAATTATTCTTCTAGCAATACTTGTTCCATCTTTTGTTTATACAATTGACGAAGCAGAGCAGGCAATTATTACAGAATTTGGTGAATTTAAAAGATCTGTTACTGAGCCAGGAATACATTTTAAGAAACCGTTTGTAGAAAAGATTTCAAGATTTGAAAAAAGAATGCTTTCAACTGATGCTCCTCCTGGTCAATATTTAACACTAGATAAAAAAAGATTAATAGTAGACTTTTTAGCTAGATGGAGAATTAAAGATCCTCTAGTTTTCTTTAAATCTGTTAGAAATTTCTTTAGTGCTAACACAAGAATAGAGGATATAGTTTATTCTGAACTTAGAGAAGAACTTGCTACGCATAACATAAATGAAGTCATAGCGGAGAATAGAGAGCTAATCATGGACAAGGTAAAGGAAGGGAGTAGTGAAAAACTTTCAGAGTATGGTATCGAGCTAGTTGATGTCAGAATTAAAAGAGCTGATTTACCATCTGAAGTTCAACAAAGTGTTTATGACAGAATGGTAGCAGAAAGACAAAGGATTTCTAAAAGATATAGATCTGAAGGTGAGGAAGAATCTGCAAAAATAAGAGCAGAAACAAATAAGAATAAAGAAATTATAATTGCAAAAGCATTCGAGACTAGTGAAAAAATAAAAGGTGAGGGAGACAAGAAGGCCACTCAAATTTACTCTTCATCCTACAGTAAGGATCCTGATTTTTATGAATTTATGAAAAAGTTAGAAACTTATGAGAGAATTATTGATGAAAAGACTATTATCTTCCTGCCTATGAATTCCAGCTTGCTAGATTTAATTCAAAAGAGAAACTAGAATTTGGACACATTTAGTCATGCCCTATGGGGAAAAGCATTATTTGGTTATAGAGGTGCAAAATTCTCTCCTTTTCTTTTTGGTGTTGCTCCAGACTTAATTGCATTTGTTCCTTTCACTATTTTTAAACTTTTTAAGAACTCTAGTGGTAAGATTCTAGGTAGGCCTGAGATAGTTGAGATACCTGATTGGGTTTTTTATCTATATGATTTTTCACATAGCTTTATTACTTCTTTCCTTTTAATAGCCGTTCTTTTATATTTCAAGAAAAAGATTCTTGCCTTTGCCGCTCTATCTTGGTCCTTTCATATTTTGCTTGACTTTCCGTTCCATAGTAAGGAGTTCTTTCCAACTAAAATTTTTTGGCCTATAAGTGATGTTTATCTGGATGGTATCTCTTGGGCTACACCAGAAGTTTGGTTAACAAATGTTTTATTTTTGACATTATTTTTCTTTTATAGATTTTACCCCGGGAAGGATCTAAAGATGTGACTGAATCTTCTTCCATAGCTCATATGTTACATTGACGTCTTGAATGCAGTATTTCATCATTTCTTCACTATATACAGTCCAAGGACCATTATAATCACCCTTAAAATTACTTAGTCTGTAGCCCCATGCTTTAAGTGAATGCCTACCTCTATATTCAATTGGTATTCTATCTTCTTTGTTGTCCGACTCAATTATTTTAGGCCATATTCTTCTTGCATATTCAAGTGTGTCAAAGATTTCTGCTTTTGGATTAAAGTTGTAGATTTTTTTAATTGCTGGTATGTCAAATTTTAGAATATTGTGTCCTATTAGCAGGTCAGCACTTTCTAGGTATTCTATTCCTTTAATTAAATTCTTTTTAAAGGATTTAGATTCTTTTTTTTCAATTTCGAATGTAGCAAAACAATGAATCTTAGTTAAGTTCTGAAGAAAACCATCAGTTTCAATATCAAATATAATTTTCATATTAAGCAAAGATAGATATTAATACACCGGCTGCTACAGCTGAGCCTATAACACCTGAAACATTAGGTCCCATTGCATGCATAAGGAGTATGTTAGAGGAGTCCTCTTCGTTCCCAACCTTACTTACAACACGAGCTGCCATAGGGACTGCAGATACCCCTGCTGCTCCAATTAGTGGATTTATAGGATCTTTGCTGAGCTTGTTAAGGAGTTTGCCCATTAGGACCCCAGTGGCTGTTCCTAGCGAAAAAGCAACCAGTCCTATAATGATAATTCCAAGTGTTTCTGGTACTAAGAATTTCTCAGCAGCTAATTTAGATCCAACAGCGAGCCCTAAGAATATAGTTACTATATTTATCAAAGAGTTTTGCATTGTATCAGAAAGTCTATCAACAGCACCAGATTCTTTTAAGAAGTTGCCAAAACACAGCGCACCAACAAGGGGTGTTGCATCTGGTAATACTAAGATGCATAGAATGAGTAAGGTTATAGGAAAGAATATCTTTTCTAATTTATTAACCTTTCTTAGTTGAACCATTTTAATCTTTCTCTCATCTTCTGATGTTAGGGCTCTCATTATAGGTGGTTGTATAATAGGGACTAATGCCATATATGAATAAGCTGCTACCGCGATTGCCCCTAGTAGATCAGGAGCTAGTCTTGATGCTATGAAAATCGCTGTTGGTCCATCTGCTCCACCAATAATACTAATTGCGGCAGAGTCTTGAAGTGAGAAATCAATAATACTTGTATTTTGTGAAAGAAAAACAGCTCCAACAAGAGAACCAAATATACCGAACTGTGCCGCAGCACCTAATAATGCAGTTTTTGGATTTGCTATTAATGGTCCAAAATCCGTCATGGCACCAACACCCATAAAAATTATAATAGGGAAGAGACCATTTTGAACACCTAAAGAATATAGTATTCCTAAGAATCCATTCGGACCTGCAATTTCAGCTATAGGAATATTTGCTAATAATCCTCCAAATCCAATTGGCAATAGTAATAATGGTTCAAAATTTTTTGAAATAGCCAAATAAAAAAGAAGAATACATATCATTATCATTAAAATTCTTCCAAAACTTTGTGAGAATTTTGACATAGGTTTTAACTTTTCAGGACCCAGCTTACCTTCAATAGGATTTAAAAATTCATATACCCCAGTTGACTTATAAAAACTCTTGAAAAGCTCTTTAACATTCTTAGGTTCATATTCCTTTTGCTCAACTTTTATATTATTATTCTGAGCAGAATATGCATCATTAGAGAAACTAATAAAAATAAAGAACAGTAGAGCTATAGATATATAAGTCTTAATGTTCACCATATTACGAAACAACTAGTATTGTATCTCCTTCTTCAACATTCTGACCCTGATTAACTGTTATTGAATTAACAATACCACTAACACCTGCTTTTACCTCGATTTCCATTTTCATAGACTCTAGTACTATTACTGTTTGATCAGGTTGAACTTTGTCTCCGTTTGAACACATTACTTTGAATACTACACCATTTACAGGCGCTGTAACGTTCTGTCCGGATCCTGTTTGAGCAGCATCATCTTCAGTAGAAGTTTTCTTAATTCCAGTGACTTGTACTTTGCCTAGGGTAGAAACTATATCAGCATTCGATCCAGCGGCAACCTGGACATTATAGGATTCACCATCTAACAGAATTGTATAAGCCGAAACATTCTCATCGCTCTTTGATTCTTTTTTCTGATTTGATTCTTCATCGTCGCTAATATTTTTCCTCACATTAGCCTTAGTTTTGCCTTCTAAAAATTCAATACCTTTTTCTGCACATGCAGCAGCAATGAAGATGTTTTCATCTGTAGTGTCTAGCTTTTTATCTTTTAATATATTTTTCCAGAAATTAATACTCTTTCTTTCGTCTTTATCTGCAATATCTAAAGGATTTTCTTTAGTGGGCTCTAGCTTTAATTGTTCTGAAGCCAGCTTAACAATCTCTGGATCTGGGGCAATTGGTGTTTTGCCAAAATAACCAAGAACCATTCTTCCGTAACCATCAGCAATTTTTTTCCATTTCCCAAACATGACATTGCTAAAAGCTTGTTGCCAATAGAATTGTGAAACGGGTGTTACAGATGTTCCATAACCACCTTTTTCTACTACTTCTCGCATGGCTGCTATAACTTCAGGGTATTTATGTAAAATATTGTTATCTCTCATCATTTGAGTATTTGCAGTAAGCGCTCCACCAGGCATCGGAGAGAAAGGAATCAAGGGCGAGACTCTTTTTGCTTCTCTAGGGACGTAATATTCTTTCAACAAGTCTGCCAAGCATTCTTTCACTTTCATTAATTTAGAGGATTCTAGGTCACTTAAATTAAAATTAGAATTTTTGGTGGCATGTAACATTGTAAGTATATCAGGTTGGCTTGTTCCGCCTGATACTGGTGCAATAGCTGTATCTATACCATCTGCTCCTGCTTCTAGAGCTGCCAGATAACATGCTACGCTGATTCCAGCACTTTCATGAGTATGAAATCTTATATGAGCATCTTTAGGTAATAAGTTCCTGGCCATCTTAATTGTATCGTAAACCTTTTTGGGATGCGCTGTACCACTAGCATCTTTAAAACATAAGGATGTGAACTTTATGTCTGAATTAAGAATTTGTCTAAGTATTTTTTCATAGAACTCTACGTCATGAGCACCTATGCAACCGGGTGGCAAGTCCATTACAGTTATAACAACCTCATGATTCAATCCATGATTATTGATACACTTGGCACTAAATTCTAGGTTTGAAACATCATTAAGTGCATCAAAATTTCGTATAGTTGTTGTCCCATGTTTTTTGAACATCTTTGCGTGAAGATCGACAATATCTCTACTACCAGTATCTAGAGCTACTGTATTGATTCCCCGAGAAAGGGTCTGAAGGTTTGCATTAGGACCAGTAATTTCACGAAACTTGTCCATCATATCAAAAGCATTCTCATTTAAATAAAAGAATAAACTTTGGAATCTTGCTCCACCTCCAAATTCAAAGTGCGTAACACCAGCTTTTTTAGCTTCTTCAACTGCTGGCAGGAAGTCTTCCATTAACACTCTTCCTCCAAAGACAGATTGAAAACCATCTCTAAAGGTTGTATCCATTATGTCTATATATTTTTTACTCATAGTTCCCATCTTTCACTTTAATGTAATGCTATCCATCAAAATAGACTATTTCTTTGAATTTTCTTCTATATGATGTTTTACGGCAGCTGAAATAATAGCTACTTTTTTGGCCTCAGATGGTTTACCTGAATTGATTTGGGGTTCATTTGAAGAAACACTTTCCTCAGAAGCAATAAAATAGTTAATTAATTTTCCTTGCGCCTCGAGTACTAAGACCATTATAACCAGAAACATAAAAACAACACTCATTCCAGTTATCATAAAGTTGACAGATTCACCAATCATTGTGAAACACTCCTTTTTATCATTTTTTTATCCATTCTTATTTTAGTAAATAAAAAGAATAAAAACAATTAAAATTATATATTTTTTTTAATTAAACTATTGACAAGCTAAATGGTTTGTGTCATCTTATGGGCTTCATGAGTGAAAAAGATATAGAGAATCAGGCTTTAAACTTGTTAATGAAAGAGTTGCGAAAGCTAGATTATTTCAAATGCATAACAGATTCAAAGGCTTTAACCCTTGCTTTTCATGTCGTAAGTGCGAAAATTGGTTCATCAGTCGAATTTGTTAAAGAAAATACTGATATGGATCAATCACTTAAAACACTTATCGCAAAACATTAGAACTATTCAATCGATTTTGACACTACAAATACTGCCAATATCTCAACAATTAGAAATACAATTATAGAGCTTGAGTCTATTCCCACGCCAGAGTTAGTAAAAAGCCTTGAAATTGTAACAGCAGGATTAGCAAAACAAGTTGAAGATGTAAAGAAAGTTGCAGATAAAATATAAGAACCCACAAGAATGGGAAGACTATTAGGAAGAAATTTTTCACCATGTATTATTACTATTAGGAGTCCTAGAGTTGCTATGAACTCACCAAGTAGAATATTTGTCCCTGATCTATCTATCTGAGAAATTGTAATTGGATTTTCTCCAAACATTAAATGAACACATATTACTCCAGAAATTCCACCTAATATTTGCATTAGAGTATATATAGAAAGATCCTTAAAAGTTAAATTTCCTCTAAGAAACATCATTAATGATACTGCCGGGTTAAAATGGGCCCCAGAAACTTTCATAAACAAGCTTATATTACAAAAAAGAATAGAGCTTGCAGCAATAGCAATAACTAGAAGAGTCAAATGTTCTGGTGCGTCCATTCCTATCATTATAAAAGGGGTTCCAACAATAGAGAGTAAAAGTAAAAAGGTTCCATAAAATTCAGCAATGTATTTATTCATGAATTTCATACTAACTGATATAATATATTTGTTTAGTTTTAATTCTATATCATATGATTTATAAAGAACTTAAAATAATTTTCCTTTCTGATATGCATCTTGTCCACAAAGATGATTTTTTGGGAATTAATACTTTTAACTCTTTTAGTGCAGTCGTCGACAATATTGTCGTCAACCATAGTGATGCAGATTGTGTGGTTTTTGGTGGCGACTTGGTGCAGGATCAATCTATTGCATCTTTTAATTTTTTTGAATCTGAGATTAAAAGAATTAAATCTCCGAAGCTTTTTTCAAGAGGTAATCATGACATTTCTGATAAATTCTTCATTAATCTTCAGGAAGATGATTTTGTTAATTCAACTAATTCAGATTGGGAAGTTCTTTTTTTAAATACATATAGCAAGGGAAATATATTTGGTGAGGTTAAAGAGTCTGATTTAGATTTATTAATAAAAAAATCAATATTACTTCAGGGTAAGCATCTCTTAATCTATATGCACCACAATTTATTCTTAACTGGTTCACCTTGGCTTGATATGCATATAACAAGAAATAGGGATAAAACACTTAAGCTACTATCTAAAATGAGAAATCTGAAACTTGTTGTAAACGGACACGTTCATCAGGAGACCAGGAATCAATACAAGGGTATAGATTTTATATCTTCCCCGTCGACTAGTATTCAGTTTACCTCTAACGAGAAGAAGTTTAAATTGGACAACAGAAATCCAGGCTATCTTGAGATAAAATTACAACAAGAGGGTAGATGGGAAGTCCTATGTCATAGAGTTGAGGGTGATTTTGGATCACCAAAAATTAATCCCAAGTCTTACTAGTTTACTTGTATGAAGAACAAGAAATCATTAGCGACATTACTAAAATTAAAAAAGGTAAATAGTTCATAAATTGATTATATACTTATAATGTAATAGAAATCAATTATTGATATAATTAGTATATTTATATGAAAATGTATTTAGTTCTAGGAATTCTATCAATTTACTTATTTGTAGTTATCTTTTTCTACTTATTTCAGAAATCTTTTCTCTATTTGCCTAACGAAGAGAATTATTTAACTTCTGAAGTTATAAATATTGAAAATAAAATAGTAAATGTGAGGACGGCGGATCACCTTTACTTAGAGTCTTATCTTTATATAAATCAAAATAATACTCGAACCATATTGTTCTTGCATGGAAACTCTGGAACTCTTCAAAGCAGAATTTATAAGCTCAATAGATTCAAAGAGCTAGGTTTAAATTACCTTGCTGTAACATGGAGGGGCTTTAGTGGAAACAAAGGTGAGCCTTCAGAGGGTGGACTAACTCAGGATGGCATTGGTGGACTAGACTATCTTAATACTTTAGGTGTATCGGATGAAAATATTGTTATATATGGGGAATCTCTTGGAACTGGTGTGGCAGTAAATTTAGCTCTATTAAGAAATGTTGGGGGATTAATCCTAGAGTCACCATATACTTCAATTGGAAACGTTGGAAAAATAAAGTTTCCTTTTCTTCCAGTGAACTTAATTTTAAAAGATAAGTTCAATAGTCTTTCAAAAATTGGAGAAGTTAAATGTCCAATCTTAGTTATGCATGGATTTGAAGATACTATCGTCCCGTTTTATATGGGTAAAGAAATCTTTGAGAAGATTCAATCGCAAAAGTCGTCTTTCTTTACTTCAGACAATCACATGATGAACTTTAGCCCGGAAATGATGAAATCAATTAATAGTTTATTGCAATCGTTAAAAGACAAGAATAACTTTTAAACATGCTTTAATCCCTTTCTAAGATACTTATATCCGGTATATACAGTAATAACTGCACTTATCCAGAGCGAAGCCAAACCCAGGTCTCTTCCATAGCCATATAGGAAATCATTTCCAGGTTCACCAGATAGTAAAACTGAAAGTGCAAACATTTGAATAAAGGTTTTTGCCTTTGAAAGACTTGAAACTGGTAGAGATATCTGCAATGAAGCAAGGAATTCTCTTAAGCCAGAAACAAGGATCTCCCTACTAATAATTATAAGAGCTGCAAATAAAGTTAAATCCTTAATTGTTTCATCATGTATTAGAAGCATTAAAGCTACCGCAACAATTATTTTGTCAGCTATTGGATCTAATAGTGCGCCTAGTTTTGATTCTTGATCCAAAGATCGAGCAAGCTTGCCATCTAAATAATCAGTTAGACAAGCAAAGATAAATATTCCACATGTTGACCATTTTCCTATTTCACCAGGAATAAAGAAGGCGAAGACAAAAAAGGGTATGATTATTATTCTTAGATAAGTTAAGGATAGTGGAATCTTTGCGACCATATTTAAATACCAAGTATTATTAAAAGAAATCCCAAGATTATAATTAAACTTGAGATATATTTCTGTCGAATTAAAGCAATTAAATCTTTTAAAAAGTTCATACTCTATAATAACATTTAACTTTAGTTAAATGGAGTCTAATTATTTATAAGATTTAGTATCTTTATGAAGAAATTATAAATTTCTTTGTAATAAAGAGAAACAGGAATAGTAAAAAAGATAAAGAATAGGGTAGTCCATATAGGCCTCATTTTATTATATTACAACTAAATAAGATTTTATTACAGCAGAACTAAGACACCCTTTTTGTCTTTTTACTTGTCACTTGGTATTCTATTTTATATAATAAGCTGATTACAGATATATTCTAAGGTTAGAACGGAGACTCTATGTATAAAAAATTGTTATTATTAATTTTCTTTATTTTTCCATTGCTATCATCTAATTCTTTTGAAGAAAAGCCTCTTATATTAGATAAATCATATGTAAAGATTGGATACGGCATTGTTCATTTACCTGATAACGAAAACGTACCTCAAGGTGTTGGGGATGGTGCAATTGACAACGTATTCCCTCAAGCGAAATATGACCTCAAATATGATTCTGGATCCTCTTTTTCTATAGCTGCTGGAAATAGATTTCGTAATTTTGCTTTTGAGCTTGCTATAGACCAAATTGTTTGCGATGTAGACTCAGTTACTTCGGATACTGCAATTAGAGCTACAAGTGGTGACATTAGTCTAAGAACAATTATGATTAATGCTCATTATTATCCTGATTTTCTAAAATTTGGTAAAGCCAACCTGTATCTTGGCTTAGGAATTGGTATAACAGAGAAGGTTGATTTAGATGAAAGTGGTATAACCGGAAGTAGGGCGAGCTCTAACTTAGGTTTTAAATCATCAAGTGATCTATTTAATCCAACATATCAATATATATTAGGTCTTGAATATAGTGTAAACAATTATATCTCAATTTATTCTGAAGTGAAAAATACTATAGTTAAATCAGTTCATTTAGCTAGGGGTTCAAGTAAAGAAACCTATGGTTCAATGGAAATGAATCCAATGAGCGCATTGATAGGTCTCAAGTTTAGTTTTTAGCTTAAAGTTATCGTTCCATTCATTACACCCCAGTGACCTAAGAAACTACACCAGAATATATATTCTTGACCTTTAACAAACTTGTTAGTGTCTAGTATTAAAGAAAATGTTTCATTAGGGCCTAAGAATTTAGTTTTATAGATAACTTTTTTATCATCAGGAAGGTATCCATTACCTATACCATTAGAAGGGTTAACAATGGATGTTAAGTAGTTAAAGTCAGCTTTCTTTGAAATTACAACATTGTGTCCAGCTAAGTTAACATCTAAGGTACCAGTGTTTTTTAGGTTAATTGTAAATTTTTCACAACTTGAGTCTATAGATATAGTATTTGTACTGAACTGCATCATACCATTAGCTTCAAGGTTTATCTTGCATTCACTTGCTAAAGATAAGTTTGAAAATGAAATCAGAAAAATTAATGTACTAAGTATTTTCTTCATATTAGTCTCCTTTTTAGGTCAATTTTAATTATCTATATTACTTGATTACTTGTTTATTACTACTATGTCCAGATTTTCGTATCAAATTAATTAAAAAACCTTGACAAACATATATGGATTCATTACTATTAAATAAACGGAGGTAGTAATCATGAAAAGACAAAAACAAAATTCAAAGGCAGCATATTTAGCCAAGTACGACAAATCAATGCAACCCTTAGAATCTCTGGGTAACGGGCTAGTTCCATACACTTTATTGGCACTTTCATTTGTAGCTATACTAATAGTAAATTTGTAATTAGTTTAGTTTAATATGTACTTGTTTTTTATCTTTTTTGAGTATATTTTATATATGGACCATTCAGGTCCATATTGAATTGAGGTGATAGAAATGAGAATTGGTTTGTTTTATGGAACAACAAGTGCTGCAACTGAAGAGGTTGCTAATTTAATTCAGGAGTCGCTAGAGGAATGTGAAGTCGAGCTTTTTGATATTTACAAAGAGCCCTTGGATAAGATTAATGAATTCGAAAATATTATTATTGGGTGTCCTACTTGGGACATAGGTCTCTTACAGGAAGATTGGAGGTCAAAGTTTGATGATCTTGACACATTAGATTTCTCAAATAAAAAAGTTGCTTATTTTGGTTGCGGAGACCAGCATGTCTACTCAGGAACTTTTCTTGATGCGCTAGGTACACTAGAGGAGAAAATTACTGCAAAGGGTGCTATTACAATTGGACAGTGGCCTGTCGAGGGCTATAGTTTTGATTACTCTAAAGCTCAGAAAGAAGATAAATTCGTAGGTCTTGGAATTGACAATGATAATGAGCCTGAGCTTACAGAAGATCGAGTATTAGCTTGGTGCAAGCAGATACAGTCTGAATTTGCATAATATTTTTTATAATTTATGAACCAAATAGAGTTGCAATCTTATCTATCTAATTTTTTTTTAATTAGATCTAGTTCCAATAATGTTTCTTTCCACCCATCAGGTGCAACTTTTATTGAATTGAAGAAATTAGATTTTCTTTTAAGTTTTAACGGGTTCCTGCCTGGTAGTCTTAAAACTATCGCATAATCTGCTATTTCCAACATTGAAAGATCGTTTTCGCTATCACCACAGGCAATTGTTGTTATGTCTTCTGAGCTATCAACGCTCATAGTCTGCAGAAATGATGGCTGAGCCAGTAATTCTCTCATTGCATCACCTTTTGAGTTTAGCCCAGTTAGATGTTTGAGTCGCGCACCAGAAAAGATACTTAGACCTTCTTCATTTAAGCTCTTTTTAAATTCGCTTAAATGCTCATTATTTCCCATCCAGATAAAAGGTTCACTATATCTTCTATCAAGAGATCTACTTAACGCATCAGATTTTAGACCAGTATAGTAAGATTGTTGAAGTTTTGTCATATTTTTCAGAAAAAGAATAAATCTCATGTAATCTTTAAAGTCGTTTTGTCTAATTTTTTTATTTATTGTCTCTCTTTCGGTTCCCAACTCGAGAACCCAATATTTATTTTCATCTATTGCATTGGTTGGTATTTGCGAGATTGTTTCTTTTGGAATATATATAGCAGAACCATTTTCAACTATAAAGGGAGTCTTTAAACCAATTTCTTTAACAATATGCTCTATCTCAAGAAAACATTTGCTAGAACTTGGTATGATTCTAACACCTTTTTTATTCAAGTTTTCAATAAAAGGCATAATAATTTTATATTCAAAAGTTTTAAAATTTAGAAGGGTCCCATCTAAATCTGTGAATATTATTACATTTTTAACCATAATCTTTGACTATTAGTTATATGATATACGATATTAAAGATATATAATATGTTTATACTTCTTATAAGTAGTTTTTTAATATGAAATTTTTATATTTAATTTTCTTCATACTTTTATATTTTATTATCTTTTATGGCGAAGAGTGGGTTGAGAGTATTAAGTAATGAGAAAACTTGTATTTTATTTTTTTCTACCACTCTTTATTGTGTTATTTCCTATCTCTTCTGTTCTTTCTCATGATAGTCATGGAAAGATGATTGAGGCGACACATCCTTATCCAGCTATAAATGTTATAGTGAATAATCAAAACCTATCAACTTATCTACTTGAGTTTAAAATAAGTAATTTTAAGTTGATTTCATTAAATGATTCCTCTGAGATTAATAAAAACGAAGGACATATCTTACTGCTAATTAACAATAAAAAAAAGATTATGGTTACAGAAGAAACTTATAAGCTTTCCGCAGACTTGTTGAGGGTTGGAAAGAATGAATTGTTTGTTATGTTAATGGACTCTAATCATTCATTATTTACAAGGAGTAACGATATAATTTATACCCCTAAGTTAATTTATAAGGACAAATAGTTTATAAATATAAAACTAAAACTAATAGGGATATTGAAATAATCCAAAAAAGAATGAAGTATTTAAGTCCACCCTTAGCATCGTCTCTTTCTTTTAAAGTCCTAGCTTTTATTCCTTGAGAAATGAACACAATATTTCCTGCAAGTTGAACGCAAACAGTATTTATTATCAATAGCATTAGCGCACCAAATGCTAGCTTGTATTCTCCATTTGCAATAAGAATAGAGAATGATGCTGCAGGAGGAAGGAGTGCTACTGATACCATCACTCCTACTAATGCAGCAGAGATACCAGTTGTCATTGATAGTGCGGCAGCAGCTCCGGATGCTAAAGCTAAAACAATATCACCAATACCTATGTTGGTCCTCGATAGAATTTCCTTGCTTTGATAATTTAGTTCTGAAATAGTAGAAATTAGATAACCAAACGTGATAGATATTAATATCCCAATAACAATAGAATTTAAAGATTTAAAAATAAGATTCCTATTACCTATGGAAGCAGCAAAAGATAAAGCTATATTTGGACCTAACAAGGGTGCGATTACCATAGCTCCAACTACAACAGCCACATTGTCCTCAGAAAGACCAATGGTAACGACTATAGTTGAAAGTATTACCATTAGTATGAAATTAAGATTGAGATCTACACCTTTCGTAACATTCTCATAAAGCTCTTCTCTTGTTGTTTTTTGATCTACTTTTTTTTGTTCGTTATTGTTTTCTTGTAATCTAGGTATCGAAGCATCAACAGGAAGAACGAGAATTTTAGCGTTCTTATCAGATTCAAATAATATCTGCAAGCTATCTAAAACAGACTGTCTTGAGTCGTTGGTGACAACCATTGTAAAGACTTGACGTCCATCATCAAGTTCTGATGACCACCAATAGTCTACGACCCCTTGTTTCTCTGCTATTGTTATAAGTGTTCTCTTGTATTTTGAATCAGAAATAATCTCGCAAATTCTCATTTTCTAACTCTATCATGAAACACGAAGTTTTTAATTAAAACTAGCAACTTTTCTATCGTAAAATTTCAGCAACCCTCTTTGTTGGTGCAATTATGAATGTATTGTCTATA
>Ga0209252_1000979_pt1 | contig 19929 bp, 15 predicted proteins | sample SaaInlV_135m_DNA_3_FD_184673 | JGI IMG/M metagenome (GOLD analysis project Ga0209252, IMG submission 184673) | Marine microbial communities from expanding oxygen minimum zones in the Saanich Inlet - Saanich Inlet SI074_LV_100m_DNA (SPAdes) (version 2) | ecosystem: Environmental > Aquatic >... | reverse complement strand
CTAGCCTCTCAGCAAGCAAAAAGTTCTCGCGTTCCGCACTGTCAGCACGAGTTTCATAACTTTTCAGATAGGCGCAGGCCAATCTATTGAAATGAGTAAGCCCGTTGAACTCATGCTCGGTCGTCGTGCAGATCTCAATCTCGCTCTGCTCAGTTGACGCCTCAATGACCAATCCCGTTGCGATTGGAAACGGTCCAGTCGGAGACACCAGGGATAACTCGGAAAACCCGCAAAATCCAATACCGCCCGAAACAACCTTGAGCCACGTCGTCACATCATCAGGTAGGTCAAACTGCGAGCCTGGAGTCAGGGTCACACGCCCAGCAGTCGGAATACGCTCACAAGCACGTTCTATTTTGTGAGGATCGACTAATTCTCCAATCAGTGAAGAAAACCCCGTGACCCATGAATCTGTCGCCTCGGAGATAGTTAGGCCAAGGTCGCTTAAGCAGGCGGGAACCCGGTCAAACGGAATGGGAACCAGGCGAGCCGCGGTTTCTGAGAACGCTACCAGAACCAAATTCTGATCGACCGCATCTGTGTCGATGGAAAAGAGTAAGCTTCCTCGCGAAGCCCCAAAGAGTCGATGGCGCCAACCGACCGGCAGTCCCGACCGGGCGGAACTAACAGACACCGAGAGACTGCCCGCTTCGATATACCAAACTGTGTCGGGTTCGTTAAGTACGAGCGGCCTGCGCGGTGAGAGCTCAATAGGATTCAAATCGTGCCACCCGGGTAGTAAGAGGTCGGTGTCCTGATCGCCCATTCTTTAACTCGCCTCATCCGCCCGCATCAGGCGTACGTATTCCTCGTCGAGTTCCCACAATTCATCATGAGTGCCACGTTCAATTATCTTGCCCCTGGATAGAACAAGAATTTCATCCGCATCCCGAACTGTGCTTAACCTATGGGCAACGATTATGGCTGTGCAGCCCCGCATTCGAAGCCGCTCCATCACAACTGACTCTGTTTCAGCGTCCAAGGCGCTTGTCGCTTCGTCGAGAACAATGATTGAGGGTCGGCTAACCAATCCCCGGGCGATTTCTAGCCGTTGGCGCTGCCCACCACTGAGGTTCGCGCCTCCTTCAAGGATATCTGAGTCGAATCCATTTCGAAGATTATCGACAACCTCGAGGATTGCAGCATCATCACATGCTGCACGCAGTCTTTCGTTAGAGACCGTCTGATCCCAGAGGGTGAGATTTTCACGAACCGTTGCCGCAAACAATGAGACCTCCTGATCAACAACCGAAAATGAGTTAGCCAATACCTGTTCTGTAATCTCGTCCCGAGGAGTATCGTCAAACAGGATCTGTCCATCCCACAAAGCATAATCGCCGCAGATCAAACGGGCCAAAGTGGATTTGCCAGACCCACTGCTGCCTACAAGTGCAACCGCTGCTCCGGGGCGGACCGTAAGATCAATTCCCTTAAAGAAAGCTTTCGCAACGGGGCTATGGCCAAAGGTGACGTTAACCAGATCAATTTTCCCATCAAGCCGAATAACGGGATTGCCGGCGCTATCTTTGAGCTCTCTTTTGGCAATGGGCTCAGGCGTAGGATATTTGATGACATCGTCTACCCGGTTAAGATCGCCGCGAAGTTCCTGAAACTTCTGCCCCAGGTTTGATAACTCTGTAATCGGCAACAGGAAGCTGGCCATCAGGCTTTGGAACGCCACCAGCATGCCGATTGTTAAATCCCCATTGATCACGCGAAACGCACCTACAACAAGAATCGATGCCGTAGTTAATCCCAGGAGGAGCGAGGGCAGGATCACTAACACCAGGTTCGATAACTGAAGTGCTTGGGCTGCATTAGTACCCTTGGCAAAATATCCGCCAAACTTCTGAAAAAAGTCGTCTTCAAGGCCGCTGGCTTTTATGGTTTCAATGCTGTTCAGACCCGCTATTGCCACTCCATAGGTTTTCCCCATCTCGGACAAGACTCGCATATTCAATTCAATGCGGCGTTTAGAAACCAGCCTTAACACCACAAAATTAACGGCCGCAAAAAATATGCCTATACTGGTCAGCAGCGCATCGTAAGAAAACATCACGAGGGCGAAAAAGCCCATCATTACTACTCCAATCGCAGTTTGCGCTAACTCGCCAGACATAAGGGTCGCGAGTTTGTCGTTCAGTTCACTACGATTTGCGACCTCGCCTGCAAAACGCTGCTGATAAAAACTAATGGGGAGCGTTAGCATGTGCCAGATGTACTTACTGGACATATTCATGGCAAGTTTGATCTTCAGTCGCCGCAGATAACGCAACTGGAGAAAGTGGAGTAGGCCTTGTGTGACCAGTGCGATCACCATCGCAAGAATTAATGGCCTGAGCCAGTCGACTCGGCCCGCGAGGATAATACTGTCAATAAAAACCTGGTTAAAAGCCGGAATCGCAAGACCAGGAATGACGAGGAAAAGACCAGCGAGGAAACAGTACAAAGCGGGGCCAAACGAACCAGTCAAACGTTCGATGATTGCTGGCCAAAGTGCCGGCAGTTTGCCACTAGGCATAAATTCCGGCCCTGGCTCCATGGCCAGAACAACTCCAGTAAAACACCGATCAAACTCCTCGCGAGCGATCGTCCGGTGCCCTACCGCTGGATCATTCACATATACCTTTTCTTTATGGCAGCCTTCGTAGGTAACAAAATGATTAAAGTTCCAGAAAATAATAAAAGGCGCCTTTATCTTGGCTAGTTCATCACTCTGGCGGGTCAAGCCCTTGGCCTGCAACCCATAACGCCGCGCGGCCTTTATCAGATTTGATGCCTTGCTGCCATCTCTTGAAACACCACACTCGCGTCTTAGTTCTGCCAACGGCACAAATCGCTTATAAAACCCCAGCACAGCGGCAAGAGCCGCTGCCCCACACTCAACTGCTTCCAATTGGAGAACAGCCGGTGTATGCACTCGACTTGACGATTTCAAACCAATTCGCAGATTAATTGATGCCACTCCAACGCCGTAGCAAGGGAATCACGTACGAAATGGGCCGAAAATACTGAACGGTAGCCCTGACTTTGGCTGTTGTGCCAGAGCTGATCGTCATATCTGGCCCGCCACCCGATGTCCATCCATAACCAGATACCGTGTCCTGATCTATCTTCAAGGAGGCATAGACCTGAATTCGTGACTGCGTTCGGGTCAACTCAGCAGCCACCTCCTGATTCCCAACTACTGCGACCACGGCATCTGTGCTTACTGGAAACGCAGATACATCCGCGATAACTCCAATGATGCTGCCATAGCGTTCACGTTTAACGGTCGATGGCGTAATGTTCACTGGCATCCCAAGTCGGATTTTTTTGCCATCTCCCACCTTGAAATAGCCAACCGCCATTAACTTGCTATCCGAATCTTCCGCCTCAATGAATCCGAGAGTTTCCCCAGCGCGAACAAATTCGCCAAGCACAGCGCCAATTTCTAAAACGACCCCATTATGGGTATTTACGATCTCGCCTCCTTTCTTCAATGATTTCTCAAGTCGAGCTATATTCCTAAGCGCATCCTGGATTTGAATATCCAATTCTGCGGCTTCTTCAAATCCCTTTTGCTTCAGCCTGGTCTCATCAATAGATATTTCTTGTAGCTGTGCAGTAAACTCTGCTATCCGATTTTTCTGTTCCGCGTAGGCCTCCTCTGTCTCGAGTTTCTTTAGCTCAAGCTGTTGCGCCTCCAGCTCAAGATCTGATTTCTTAATTCGCACATCAACTAATTTCTGATAGGCCTGAAGGACCATCTCGTCTGAGGTAAGCTGCGACTCAAGCAACCGTTTAAAGCTTTGGTATCGCTTACCCAGTGTTTCCTCTAGCTCAGTTTGTGCTTTCAGGTAGTCATTGAGTACCGTATGCTGCTTCGCCATGTAGGTTTCGTTTTTCGTTCGCAGCGCCTGGGCCATCGCCTTGGCCGTGTCGATTCGGTCCTTAAGCATTGCGCGCTTGCGATGCAACGCTTCTGTCTCGAGGCTTAAACGTTGGTTTTGGAGGTCCGTGATCGTGGAGTGTCGCGCTTTCATGCGCTCGAGTCGTGTGATTTCCTGCTCCAAACGTTGGGCGATCTCCGGAACACTTATCGTAGCAATGACCTGCCCGGCCTGAACCCGGTCACCAACAGCAAAATTTAATGAAGCCAATTGACCCGCCGTTGAAGCCTGAAAAGGCATCACATGCCTTGGATAGATGAGAATCCCAGTGCCGCTTACCGTAACAGGAATCCGACCAAAGATACTCCAAACCAGAACAGCACCGAGTAATACACCAATCGTCCCGAGTGTGATCCAGGACTTGCGGCCGGTCACCTGCAAAAGCTGTTCAAGTTGCTCGGGAGAACTAAGTTGGTCGAGCGCTTCGGCCCGAAAAATACTTCTGGGCTTTGGACTGGCTTTATTTTTCTCTTCGCTCATTTCACCGCGCTCAAGTTTCCAAGCCAATCTAGCCTCGGGATAATGAATCTCGGAATAAATCCAGCATTAAATCAAAACGTCGACCGGCAAGATTAATTGTATCGAGAAGATCAGGATCAAGTTCTCCTGCCACTTCATCGGCATAAAGGTCTAATTCTTTTGATTCATCTACATGCTGAATCAGACCGCGTATCCGGTTTGCGAGTAACACCCCAATACCGCGAAAAAAGCGCGCACCAAATTCCGCGTCGCGGTCTAACTTGCCCTCGATATCGTCGCGATCCATCGCGAGCACACGTACCGGCGTGACCGCAACAATAGTAGCACTGGGAGGCCGGCTATCCAGGAAAGAGATCTCTCCAAAGAACTCTCCATATTTCATGCGGTTCACTTCCTGGTCGCCGCTTGTGCCCACCCGGACTGAGAGCTCTCCTTCCATCAGAAAAAAAACGTCGGTAAGAGGAGTACCAGCAACGACCAGCGTCTCTCCTTCATCAAAGGATAATGCCCTGCCGCTGGATACCAGCCATTTGATATCAAGATCGCTGAGACATCCCAAGAAATATAGTACGGCTCTCACAACTCTCTCCCAACTGGTTTTAGCCAATATGAACCGATCTTTTTAACACATTTTTGACTCGATTAAGGCCAGCCTGCTATTTACCGTGGTTCAGCGACTTTTGCCGACATCTTATCGAAAGGCCTGAGGCCGTCATTCAGAGCTTGCTCCATGAGGCTAACCAGTTGTTCTTCAGGAGGCATTTTCCAGTCGGTACGGGTACCCGGTGTTGACTCGATATTCCATGAAAACCCACCTACTTCGTGGCGCACAAAAACCAGTATCTCATTTGAGTCAGAAGAGCTGGGGCCCGCCTTATAAGGACGCTGAACGCTGGCGTCGAGAATCTTGAACGCATCGCGGTCACGAAAGCGTTGATCCATTTTTCCCCGGTACACAAAACGTATCAGCGGAGCCGGAAACTTCGAGAACAGGGTTTGAATTTCTGGGTCGCAACACAGATACCGTAAGAGCCCAAAACCCGATCCACCTTCAGGGACGTTATTAATCGCAGTTGTAATCTTGTCACAGGATGACCAAATGGAATCACTTGGATCCAATTCAAACACAACAGGGAAATGCATAGTGAACCACCCAACCGGCATACCACTTATGCCCCACTGACCCATTTGTTGCCGCCCGTGCGACTCCAAGCTAACCGCACAGAGTGCATTGCCAGACGCCTGATACCAGGCCCGTAAAAATGCCGTAAGGAATACATCATGCTGCTCTCTCAACGATGCAAAGCGATCAGACAAGGCCAAACTGAGAAACGGGTTCAACCGACCAGGATGTTGGTGAGGTCTAGATATCGCCCGCAACGAACTTTCTTCGCGATTGCCACGGGGCTGTAAATCAACAAGTGAGCCATTGATCTTTTTCTTGATATCCATCCAATAGTGCGTCTGCTCGCCTGCCACATGACTTTGGGCGTGGGCGTGAAGGTAGCAGTTCCAATCGAGACCTGATTGATCCAGAACCGGGGAGTGAATCTCTGCCGTATCGCTTCGCTGAGTCCAGGCCTGCTCTAGTTCGTTAGAAAGTATCCATAGCGATATGGCATCAACGACGGTGTGGGAAAAAGACAGTACCAGCATCCCGCTCTCACCTGGCCCTTTATCGACAAACACTGCATGGACCAACGGGCCTTGTATTAAGTCAAATGGCTCACATACGAGGGAGTCCAACTCCTTAGAAAACCTTTTTACTTGCTCCTCTTCCAAATCGATTGCTTTTAGCACGGCAAAAGAAAAGAGGCTCGTGGTTTCTGACGGAACAAATCGCCAGTGTTGTCTCTCGGAGTTCTTGCGAAGATAAAAGACGCCGTGCTGGGCGAGTACGTGAGACAGAATTCGCTTAACGACATTCTGGTCCGCCTGTGGTGGTAACCGGATGTATACGGTGACGATCTGCCTCTCAAGGTCAGCACCCGAGTCCAGCAACTCAAGGTGTATCGGACTCATGGGAATATCCCGGTTGCTAGCGTTGCCTCTGTCTACGCCTGTGAGCCCTTCGCTGACCGGATCATGACTCAATTGAACAAGAATCTCGTGAACCAAGTCATCAAGCGACAGATCTTTTTCGATGAACAAGCCCACAGCACAATCAAGATCACGCCGGATTCGGTGGCCTAACTCCACCAGAGAAAGAGAGTCCACACCCGACTCGATCAGCGGCCTGTCATGCACCACTGCCTGGGGCGATAGGTTGAGAAGCGAACTAACAACTGTCGCAAGATAATCTTTGATTGCCTGTGTCTGATCCTCGTGCGATAAACCTTTTAGTTTTTGTCGCGTCAGGTTCTGCGATCGACCCCTTTGATAGCCTGCTGAGATCAACACATCCGAATCAGGATTCTTTTCACCTTCGTTTGTCGCGTGCTGGTAAATCGGATTCCACCCCTTTGCGAAAAACAAATCTCGACAGGCGTGTCGTCGAATTTTTCCGCTTGTGGTAAGGGGGATCGTTCCGGGCTTAACTAAACTGACAACAGCAGGGGTCACATTATGCTCCTGAGTAACTGCCTTTCGTATCAATCGCGTGACCGTAGTAGTTTCAAGATTTCGCCTATGTGTTCTTTTAATCTCGCAGACAATCGCGAGTTGTTCGCACATGCCATCATCAATTGAAAATGCACAGACGCGATAGTGATCTATTGCAGGATGTGCATCTGCGGCTGAAAGCTCTATATCCTGCGGATAAAGATTTTTGCCCCGAACGATGATCAAATCTTTTATCCGACCTGTAATAAATAAATGGTCATCAAGAATGAAACCCAGGTCGCCTGTTTGAAACTGCATCTCACCTGGGTAACGTTGGCTTAAACAAAAAGCGGTCGGCGCATCAGCATCACCCGATCTGAAGTATCCCGATGCAATACTTGGACCCTCTACGTATATCTCGCCTACCACGCCTGGGCCAAGTGGTTCCGATGACTCTGAATCATGTATCGTGATCGCATGTTCTACCAACGGCGTGCCGCAACTGACCAACGATACTGTTGGGTTCCCGCCGGTTGGCGGAAGCGCAACACCTGAAGAAAGCGATTCTTTATCAAAGGCGCGCGCCACTGCGGGCTCCCCTGCCCGAATACCGGCCGCCATAAGGGTGGTCTCCGCCAACCCATAGACTGGCGAAAACGAATCTGGGTTAAAGCCAAAAGACTTAAAGCGTGCAACAAAGCGCGCCAAGGTGAAGCTGCGGACCGGTTCGGCCCCATTAAATACCGCCTTGAGGCTGGACAGACTGATACCCTCTATCTCTTGATCTTTTATTTTGTCTACGCATAGGTCGAAAGCGAAATTAGGGCCTCCGGTGATCGTGGCACTGAAACGGTCGATAGATTCAAGCCAGGACGCTGGCCTGCCGAGGAAGCGACTGGGAGCACACAACACCGAGTGATACCCAACACAAACTGGCAGAGTAAGGCCGCTGATCAGGCCCATGTCGTGATAGGGCGGCAGCCACGAGAAGCCCACTGAAGTACTATCGAAAGCGCCATGGGCCTGCATTCCTCGTGCATTGTTAACGAGATTGTGATGCGACAACACCACGCCCTTCGGTTGACTGGTCGAGCCCGAGGTGTACTGAATGATCGCCGGAGACCTTGGCTGAATATTGTTAAGCATCGATTCCGCCGTCTCGCGACAGGCACTATCAGGGCGCTCTTTAACGGTTAATACCGGTATGTGCCGCCATCCAAACTCGCGCACCAGTGCTGTGATGCGCGCGGCCAAGGCCTGCGTTGTGAGAATGGCATCTGGATCTGCATCTCGAATCAGCAAATTCAGTCTTGTAGTCGCCCGTGTAATCCGGGAACTGTTCGGCGGGTAGGTGGGAACCACAACCCGGCCAGAAAGAATGCATGCATAAAAGCCGGCTATGAAGTCAAGACCTTCCGGGGCCAAAAGCACGATCCGCTGGCCTGCGCGAGTCTTCTCCGTGAGCGCCTGTGCAGCGCACCATGCCCAGGATGCGAGCTCAGCATTACTTAACTGGCTGATCTGCCCTTCGTCGTTTTCAATAAACGAAAATGCCGGGTCGCTGGGAGCGTTATCAGCCCGGCATACAAGCGCCTCGGCCAGAGTCTTCATAGCAGGTCAAATCTCGTAATCAGTTGAGTTCAAGTCGAGCACCTTTTTACCCAGAGCTCCTTCAGCTGTGAGGTCAATAATAGATACGTTTAGTAGAAGTGGCTACTGCTGAATGACTGTGAAACGCTCACACGCTTCTTAAGACAACGCACACTTAGCGCGTAAAGATCCGCGTGTGCTGATGCGCTATACCCATTTAAGGGCGGAGGATTTGGTGAAGAGGTTGGAATGAATGAGGGAGTTAACTTTTACCGCCGCCCAAAGTATCACTGGCCATTCAACCACTAATCATCTCTAACTCAAAATCAGTCAGGTCACCGTCTTGTCCTAAGAAATCAGCATGAGCATAGACTTCTTCTGAGGTAATGCTGTAACCATGATTCTTGGCCAAGGTAGCAATGCCGTCGCCAAGTCCTGAGCCATTGGCAGTTGCTGTATTTACGATAGAGATAACCTGTTCTTGTAAGTCATCATCTTCAAGGACGGCGTTACGGAAGGATTGAAAGTCAGACATGGGGATCTCTCGTCGGGTTAGTAGAGGGATGAAGTGTCCGGAATCAAGTTAGCTGTGGTTAACACATGCACCCGCCGCCACGTCCCCCACTAATCATCTCTAACTCAAAATCAGTCAGGTCACCGTCTTGTCCTAAGAAATCAGCATGAGCATAGACTTCTTCTGAGGTAATGCTGTAACCATGATTCTTGGCCAAGGTAGCAATGCCGTCGCCAAGTCCTGAGCCATTGGCAGTTGCTGTATTTACGATAGAGATAACCTGTTCTTGTAAGTCATCATCTTCAAGGACGGCGTTACGGAAGGATTGAAAGGCGTTCATCATGTTGTCCTCAAATTTTTTCGGAAGGGTTATTTTGATGGGTTGAAGTCGATGCCGAATTGGACGTTCATTCCATCAGGGATACTAGCGCAACCTGTCAGCAACAGCACCAGCATTACAGCAACGATAGATTTGGCCACCACCGGTAGCCTCCAAATTGTTGGGGGGGTTGGTGAGGCGGTTGAGATGAATGAGCGAGTTAGCATCCGCGGTTAGTCGATAGTCTAGACCAGTCAGCTTAACCTGCGCACCTGCTGAGTGCGCACGCGAGTCACTTATGTTAGTTTTTCTCTGAGAAACGCGATAGGAGCTAACGGAAATGGGCAAGAAATACATCGTGTTGATTCTGGGTATTGCTCTGGTTGCGCCTGGCTTTGCTTCCGACCTTGGCAAGGAGCAACGCTGGCGCGAGCAGGTCGCCGATTCGATCATGGATGGCGAGGAAGTCGATGTCATGGTTGATGGCCGCGGCGTGTTCGGTATTTACACCGAAGCTACCAATGGTTCCAACAAGGGCATGATCGTTGTCCATGGCACCGGCATCCACCCCGACTGGCAGCAGGTCGTGCAGCCGATCCGCGTGGCGATGACGGAGTATGGCTGGCATACGCTGTCGATCCAGATGCCGATATTGCACAACGATGCGAAGTACGAAGAATAGGTGCCGCTGTACCCTGAGGTTCCACCGCGCCTGAAGGCGGCTGAGCGCTTCCTTAAGCAAAAGGGTGTAAAAACCTTGGTCATCGTTGCCCACAGCCAAGGCGCCACGATGTCGAGCTATTACCTCTCGCGTAATACCAACGACATCCAGGGCTTTGTCGCGATCGGTATGGGCGCGACGCAGAAAGATAGCGACGTCAACAGCTCGATTTCACTGAAAACCATAAATATTCCGGTGCTGGATCTTTACGGTACAGATGACCTTCCCGGTGTACTCGAAACGGCCGAACTTCGAAAACAGGCTGCAGCACATAATCCGCAGTACAGTCAAAAGGTGATCCAAGGTGCAAACCACTTTTTTGACGAGATGAATGACGAGTTAGTCGTGGCGGTGGCAGACTGGAGCCAGCAGTTTTAGTCGGGTTTGCGCAAAACATCGGAGTGAACGGGAGCAGCGGTAGTTTCCCAAACCTGATGCGACTGTGACACTGGTGGGACGGTTATCCGGTCAACCAGGGTCTGCGGGAATCTGCTGTGCCATATTTGTGCCACGGAACATTGCCCACATGGCGCAACAGGCATAACTAACTGAAAGGATGGTGGCTATGGGTGGACTTGAACCACCGACCCCGGCATTATGAATGCCGTGCTCTAACCAGCTGAGCTACATAGCCACGGTGGGTGCGCGAATGTAGCGCGAAATCTCCTCCAGAACAAGGTAAAGACCACTAAAACGGGCTAAAAACGCGTGGCCGCGCCTCAAGCGTACGACATATCACCTTGAAAAGGCCGGCCTGTTCAAAGGTGGTCAGCCTGAGCGTTGCGCTCTCGTACTTACCCGGATATTCCGGTCGCGCTCACGTTTGATTCAGACGTTAAAACGAAAATGCATGATGTCGCCATCACTTAGGACGTAGTCTTTTCCCTCCAGCCGTAACCTGCCCGCTTCACGTGCACCGTGCTCTCCGCCGTTGACGATAAAGTCGTCATAGGCGATGGTCTCAGCGCGAATAAAACCGCGCTCAAAATCCGTGTGTATCTCGCCCGCGGCTTGAGGCGCCGTAGCACCGATACGCACCGTCCAGGCTCTTACCTCTTTAGGTCCGGCGGTAAAAAAGGTCTGCAATCCCAATAGAACATAGCCCGCCTGAATTACCCGGTCGAGACCTGACTCCGCCAATCCCAGGTCATCCAAAAAACTACTGCGTTCGTCTGGATCCAGCTCTGATATCTCCTGCTCGATCGCGGCACTGACCACAACCAACTGCGCATCGGTTTTTTGAACATGTTCACGCAATTGCGCTACCTGCTCGTTGCCGGCAAGATCCTGCTCTGAAACATTGGCCACATAAAGCACTGGTTTGGTGCTTAAAAGACATAGCGGCATTAATGCCGTTGCCACGTCGCTGTCCTGCAGCAGTCGCTGGAAACCTTGACCTTCATTAAGCGCTTGGTTGGCCTGGCGCAGGCATTCCAGTTCACGCAGGATTTTTTTGTCGCCGGTTTTAGCGGCCTTGGCAGTTCGCTCGATGCCACGCTCCAGTGTCTCCAGGTCAGCCAGTGCCAGCTCGGTCTCGATGGTGGCCACATCGGCCAGCGGATCTACCTTGCCGGCAACATGGGTGATGTCGTCATCCCTGAACGCACGCACCACATGAATAATCGCATCCACCTCGCGGATGTGTGCAAGAAAACGATTGCCCAGGCCTTCCCCTTTCGAGGCACCGGCGACCAATCCGGCAATATCGACAAACTCGATCGCGGTGGGTATGACTGACTTGGGGTTAATCAGCGCCGCAATTTTTTGCAGACGCAGATCTGGCACCTCAACGATGCCGACATTGGGATCGATAGTGCAAAATGGATAATTCTCGGCCTGCGCGCCGGCCCGCGTCAGAGCATTAAAAAGAGTCGACTTGCCGATATTGGGCAGGCCCACGATCCCGCAGCGAAATCCCATTCAGAGCGTGTCCTTAGCATCGCGGTGCAATACATTCATCGCCAACTCCAACTCTCCGTCGAGTAACTCGTCCAGTCGTTCAACTGCGCGGTCTATGGCATCAAAGATCGCATTGCGATCTGCAGCGGATGGTTTTTGCAACACATAGTTGGTCACCTCATTAGCGTTTCCGGGATGGCCAATGCCGATCCGCAACCGTACAAACTCCCGTGAACCGAGTTTCGAAAAGATGTCACGAAGGCCATTGTGGCCGCCGTGCCCACCACCACGTTTCACCCGCACAGTGCCTGGTGGTAGATCCAGATCATCGTGCACCACCAGTATTTTTTCAGGCGCAAAGTCGAAGTAATTTGCAACACTCGCTACCGGCGAGCCGCTTTCGTTCATGAAAGTCTCTGGCCTGAGGACCCGTACCCGATGACGGTCGATACGCAGATCTGCCAACGCGCCTCGAAAACGGTTTTCCACACGCGGGTCCATTGGCCAGCGCCGGGCCAACACATCCAGAAACCAGAAACCCGCGTTGTGGCGGGTCGCCGCGTAGCCACTACCCGGATTGCCCAGGCCGGTGATCAGTGAAATGGCTGTCATATCTGTCCGGCCAGATGGTGCACGTGCGCCGCCGGGCAACGCACGTTCAGGCCCGGGCTAGCGTATGCCGCAGGTTGCTTATTCCCCGCTTTTCGCCCGGTCGCTATCGGCCGGCGCCGTCTCGTCATCTGCCGGCTGGCCTTCGGCCAACTCGCCTGCTTCAGCCTCATCAAGGTCTTCAAGCTCTTCTTCCTCAATTACCTTGGGCGCCGTCACAATGGCCACCGTGGGGTCTTCACCTTCATGGTAGGCAGTGGCTGTCAACTCAACCGCCTCAGGTAGTTGTATGTCCGAAAGGTGCAAGGACTGGTTCATCTGCAGTTCAGAGACATCAATGGCAATGTACTCGGGCAGATCTTTAGGCAGGCAGGTGATATCAAGCTCTGTCATAAGATGCGCCAAAATACCGCCATCAATCTTCACGCCAGGAGTTACATCAGCGCCTTCAAAGTGCAGCGGCACCTTCATGTGCAGTTTTTCGGTTGCCCTGATTCTCTGGAAGTCGATATGCAACACGATCGGCCGGTGTGGGTGCATCTGCACCTCGCGCAGGATCACCTGCTGCGAACCGGCATCGGTCTTCAGATCGATGATCGCCGAATGAAAGGCCTCTTTTCCAAGGCTATTCATTACCTGATGATGATCCAGCATCAGGCTTTCATTGCCCTTTCCTGCGCCGTAGACAACTGCCGGCACCTGTTTATCATGGCGCTGCCGCCGGCTTGCATTGGTACCAAACGCTTCCCGCAGCCGGGCATCGAGTTCGTAGTTACTGCTCATTACAGGGTCTCCTTACACTGGCGCCGCAGGCGCCGTCTTGCTCTCCCGGAGATACCGGGCTGATTAGTCCATAAATAGGGAGCTGACCGAATCACCACTGGCTATTCGCCGGATTGATTCAGCCAGCAAACTGGAAATACTGATCTGTCGAATCTTCGCGCAATTACTTGCCTCGACTGACAGTGGGATCGAGTTGGTCACCACGACTTCGTCCAGCTCCGACGCTTCAATACGTTCGACCGCTGAGCCGGAAAGCACCGCATGGGTACAACAGGCCTTAACCTGCATCGCGCCGGACTCCTTCAGCGCCCGGGCCGCCTCACACAAGGTGTTGGCGGTATCCACCATATCGTCCATCAACACGCAAGTGCGATTATCCACCGAACCTATGATATGCATGACCTTGGCCTCGTTAGCCCGAGGCCGGCGCTTATCGATGATGGCAAGTTCAACGCCAAGTTGCTTGGCCATCGCCCGCGCCCGGACCACGCCACCCACATCTGGTGACACCACAATCAGATTTTCGGGCTCCTGACGCCACAACTCACCGTTAAGTACCGGGGCCGCATAAATATTGTCGACCGGGATATCGAAAAAACCCTGGATCTGGTCCGCGTGCAGATCCATGGTCACCACCCGGTCTGCGCCTGCAATGCCGATCATGTCGGCAACGAGCTTGGCTGTGATCGCAACCCGGGCTGTTCGCGGTCGACGATCCTGGCGTGCATAGCCAAAATATGGGATTACCGCGGTGATACGCTCTGCCGAAGAGCGGCGCAAGGCATCGATCATCACCAGCAGTTCCATTAAGTGATTGCTCGCGGGCATAGAGGTCGGCTGGATCACGAAAACGTCGGCACCGCGAACATTTTCCATGATCTCGACGTTAACCTCACCGTCGCTGAAGGTGCTCACCAGGGCGCGGCCAATGCCAATGCCCAGGCGATCAGCCACTTCGCTGGCCAGTGCCGGGTTGGCGTTACCGGTAAACAATGTCAGATCATCAACTGCCATGAGATTCTTGTCGCTTTGGTGTCAGGGGTTGGAACTTTAGCAAGTGGCTGGGGTGCCAGGATTCGAACCTGGGAATACCGGAATCAAAATCCGGTGCCTTACCACTTGGCTACACCCCATCAGATTCATCGGCAAACGCCGGGTTCTGGTTAATTCCCCGGGCAACCAGGCCACTGTATACGGCAGGCAACTGGTCAAGAATCTGCTGGCCAGCGTGGTTATCAACCACTGCCACGAAAGCCGCTGACCCACTGCCCGACATTCGGGTGGGACCAAATTTGCCCAGCCAATCCAGGCACTGCCCTACCTCAGGAAACTGTCGTCTTGCCACCGGCTCCAGATCGTTGCGCCGATCACCCTCAAATGGGCCCGGTATTCTGATTCGCGGGCTGTTTCGTGTCAATTCGCGATCAGCAAATATAATCCCGGTCGAGACACTGACTTGGGGCCAAATCACACAGTATTGCTGCTCTGGCAGGATTGTTGGCAATAGTCGCTCGCCCACTCCCTCACCCCAGGCTGAGCAGCCACCGACAAATAACGGGACATCCGCCCCTAACGCCAGTCCAAGTTGAGTCAATTCTGCCCGGCTGAAACCTGTATTCCATATCCGATTCAACGCGACAAGCACGGTGGCAGCGTCAGAGCTCCCACCACCGAGACCCGCCCCAACAGGGATTCGCTTAGTAAGATGAATATCGGCCCCAAGGGTAGTGCCGCTTGCTGCCTGCAGGGCGCGCGCTGCGCGTACACTCAGGTCGTCATCAGGCAATTGCGGCGCACCCAGACGCCGGATCACACCGTCACGGCGGGCATCAAAATCCAGCGTATCGCCATAGTCGAGCAACTGAAAGAGCGTCTGCAACTCGTGCAGTCCATCGTCACGCTGGCCAACTACGTGTAAAAACAGATTAAGTTTTGCGGGTGCCAGCCAACTGCTCATTGCTCCATCTCTTTGACGGTAGCCCGCTCGCTCCAGTGTTCGATCAGTATTTTTACAATCAGGGTATCCCCTATCAGCCCCGCGTGGGTCGAGAAGTTTTTCACGGTATCAGGCCAGGCCACCATTCGGATCTTACGGGGTAGCTCCTTTTCGTCGAACACCGCGTACTCAGAATAGGTGATATCCCACCCCAGTTGGCTGAGTGAAATCAAAGCCCCGCGAGCATCAGTTTCTATCGCCCGGACCTCACTTGGAGCGGGTAGCCCCCGAATCCAGTAGCCCAGCTCATCAAGGGGGATATGCCAGCCGGTGCCGTCAGCAAGGACTTGGGTGGCACTGTCTGCCTCAAATTCCTGGCCCTGGTGGTCACGCAACCGGGCACCGTTTTCGTCAACCCACAAACGGGCTTTGCCACCGCCGAAAGCACCAAAAAGATCAATCCGGCTCTGCTGATCTTTACGCTCCCAACGTAGGTGTGCACTGGCGCCCGACTCCGAGGTGCGTATGGCGACACGTCCACGCAGATTCCACTGCCGCAGATTATTAAGCTGTTCCTGGCGTGCCGCCCAAAGCGCATCGGCTGCGCTAGGCGCTAATGCCGCAGGCGGTATCCTGGCGCAGCCACCACTTAGCAGTATTGCTGCAAGCAAGGCACATCCGGCACGGATCACTGGCCGAATTTCCGCAGCGTCTCAATTAGTACCGGATTGTCGGAATCATTACTCTTGCCGTCTTCCCAGGCCAAGATCGCCTCTGCCTTGTCGCCCAGATGCCACAAGACCTCACCCAAATGTGCAGCAATCTCGGCATCGGGCTGCTGATCCATTGCCAGAGTCAGGTATTCAAGCGCGAGCTTTAGGTTGCCCCGCCGGTAATGCACCCACCCCAGGCTATCGAGAACATAGGGGTCACCCGGTAACAGCACAAGCGCCTTTTCTATAAGTGCCAGAGCTTCTTCGAAGCGCTCGGTCTTGTCGGCCAGTGTATAGCCCAACGCGTTGTAGGCATGCGCATTCTGGGGATCCAACTCGATGAGCCGGCGCATATCGCGCTCGTGTTCGACCACCTGATCCAGCATCGCGGTCACGAGCCCGCGGGCATAGAGCAGATCGAGGTCATCCGGCAGATCAACCAGCGCCGCATCCAACAGCTTCAGCGCCTGCTCCGGCTGGCCGCTGTCGCGCAGCACCTGTTCGCGTGCCAGGTACACCCGCACCTGCTCATCGCGTGACTTTGGTGTGACATCAGCCAGATGTTCCAAGGCCTCATCGATACGCCCGGCATCTGCCAGGACAAAACCAACGCGCATTTGCGCATCGAAATACAACTCCCGTGAAACCACCTCTCGCAATAATGTCAGCGCGACATCGTAGTCGCCCTGTTCACTGGCGATTCGACCAAGATAAAGTCGGGCGCGATCCTCGTTAGGGAAAAGCGCCAATACATGCTCAAAATGCTCACGGGCACGAGCCAGATCACCGCGGTCGAGGTTGAGTGCGCCGGCTGCGTACAGGGCATCGATACTGTCTGGGTCAGATTCGAGCAGTTTGTCGAACTGTGCAAGCGCCGCACGATTCTCGTTCCATTGTGCCAGCAACCGGGCATACGTCAGACGAAACCGAGGCCGGTCAGCATAGGCATCAAGATACTCGTTGGCGTAAGCACTTACTCGCTCGCGGTCACCGTGCTCGCGAAGGTATGAAAACTTCAGCAGCGCAGCTTCCTCCCACCCAGGTGTCAACTCCATGGCCCGGTCAAGCGCCGCTTGTGCTGCCTCCTCATCACCAACGCGGTAGCCAAGCCAGGCGGCTGCCCATTGTGCCGAATCAAGTTCATGGTAATGAGTGGCGATGCGCTGCATCAAACCCAGCCAACGACCCGGATCCGCCTGCTGCCCCAGGATCTGCACAATATGCTCCAACAGGACAGCCGTTTTCTCGGGCATCGTGTCGATCAACTCTACCAACGCATCGAACACAGCCTGCCCACGGTCGAGCATAATCAAGGCCTGTAGCCGCATAGCCAGGGCCCTTGGATCCTCCGGGGTAATCGATACCAGGAGTTCGCTGAGTTCCAGGGCCCGCTCAAACTCGCGCACTTCTATGGCCAAGGCAAAAGCACGTACCGTAATCCGCGCGTTGCCCGAAAGTATTGCTGCGCGGGCCATAGCTTGTGCCGCAGTGACCGGATCGCCGCGACGGGCCGCTACATCGCCAAGCAGGTATTCAAAGACCAGATCCTGGGAAAGACCTGCCACCACCAGCGGGTGCTGCTCTTGCGCACTGGCGCTATTGGGTGCCGGCGCAACGCCGACGCAACCGGACAATGCCAATAAGGTACATAGCAGGCCAGTCGTGGAAAAATTGAAGTGTGTCACGTAAAACTCGCAAATAAACGCCCATCGGCGCTCAATCACTCAGAATAGCAGAATCGTTGCCCTAACGGTGAAGGCGCCTCGATCCGCCAGGGCGGTTTTCGCCCAGTGCTTGGCGCTAACAGCCTTACAAAGGCTCTGGGTCAGTGAAAATTGCATCCAAAAATCGTAAAATATTGATTCTATGTATCTTCTCACTCTAGGTCTCAATCACCGCACGGCCCCGGTTGCCCTGCGTGAACGAACCGCGTTCTCGCCGGAACAATTACCGGACGCGGTTCGCTCCCTTGTGGCAAGCCCGCAGGTCCAAGAGGCGACTATCTTATCGACCTGCAACCGAACCGAGATTTATTGTCGTCAGGAGCAGATAGCAACTGCCCCGGTTTTTAACTGGCTTCGTGAATACGGTGATCTGCCTGAAGATGCCCTGAATAGCTCAACCTATACGCTGCCCGGGGAACAGGCTGTCCAGCATGCCTTTCGCGTGGCCTCGGGCTTGGACTCCATGGTACTGGGAGAACCTCAGATTCTAGGGCAAATGAAAACGGCTTTTTCGGTCGCTCACCAGGCAGGAACTACCGGCAAAATCCTCAATCGTCTATTCCAGCACACCTTCTTGGTTGCCAAGCAAATCCGCACGGATACCGCCATCGGTGCCAACGCGGTATCCGTGGCCTTTGCAGCGGTGGATCTGGCAAAGCGGATATTCTCGCGACTGCAGGAACAGACAGTGCTGCTGATCGGTGCCGGAGAAACGATCGAACTGGTGGCACGCCATCTCAAGCAGAATGAAGTTCGCCACATTATCGTCGCCAATCGGTCCATTGAGCGGGCCCAGGCACTCACCAGCCAATTGGGTAGCGAGGCTATCTCGCTCGCCGAGATACCCGCCCGGCTACATGAAGCCGACATCATCGTAGCTTCGACCGCGAGCACTCTGCCGATCCTCGGCAAGGGTACTGTCGAAAGCGCGCTACGCAAACGGCGGCATCGACCCATGTTCATGATCGATCTCGCGGTTCCCCGCGATATCGAGGGCGAAGTGGGCGAACTGGATGATGTCTTCCTGTATACGGTCGATGATCTGCAAAATGTCGTTACTGCCAACCAAACCTCGCGCCAGGAAGCGGCAGTCGAAGCCGAGAAGATCATCGACCTGCAAGTCATGCGCTTTATGCACTGGATGCGCTCGCTGGATTCGGTGCCAACTATCCGTTCTTTGCGCGACAAGATAGAAGCACTCGGTGAGACTGAACTGGAAGATGCCCAGCGGCGCCTTGCCAACGGTGAGAATCCGCAACAGGTTCTGGAGCATTTCGCCCGCAATCTCTCGCGCAAATTTGCCCACGGACCCAGTCAGGCGCTGAAACAAGCTGGCCAGGAAGGCAATGCCAGCCTGATCAGCACTGCCCGACGACTGTTCAAGCTCGCCCCCTGAACATGAACCCGACGATGCGAGTCAAACTCGAGCGCCTGCTTGAGCGCCAAGAAGAGATCAACGCGCTGCTCTCAGATCCCACGGTGATTGCCCACCAGAACTCATTTCGTGATTTGTCGATCGAACTCGCCGACATTAGTCCGGTGGTAGAGCATTTTCAGCACTACCAGATCCTCGATGGAGAACTATCCGAAACCCGCGGCATGCTGGAAGACGGTGACCCCTCGATCCGGCGCATGGCTCATGATGAGATGCCGCGGTTGCAATCCGAGCTAGAGCAGAGCCAGCAGGCGCTTCGCAAGTTGCTCATTCCACGCGACCCTAACGACGAGCGCAATATCTTTCTCGAAGTGCGGGCCGGCACCGGCGGCGACGAAGCTGCGCTTTTTGCCGGTGACCTCTTTCGCATGTACAACCTCTATGCGGAAAAACGCAACTGGCAGGTCGAGGTCGTGAGCCAGAGTCCGGGTGAGCACGGCGGCTACAAGGAGATCATCAGTCGTGTTGCCGGACGCGGCGCCTATTCACAGCTGAAGTTTGAATCCGGCGCCCACCGGGTGCAGCGCGTTCCCGAAACCGAAGCACAGGGACGGATACATACCTCGGCCTGTACCGTCGCAGTCATGCCTGAAGCCGACGAAATTGATGATGTTGAAATCAACACCGCTGAGTTGCGAATAGACACCTTTCGTGCCTCCGGGGCCGGCGGCCAGCATGTGAACCGTACCGATTCAGCAGTGCGGATCACTCACCTGCCCACGGGCGTCGTCGT
>Ga0209252_1000968_pt1 | contig 20066 bp, 17 predicted proteins | sample SaaInlV_135m_DNA_3_FD_184673 | JGI IMG/M metagenome (GOLD analysis project Ga0209252, IMG submission 184673) | Marine microbial communities from expanding oxygen minimum zones in the Saanich Inlet - Saanich Inlet SI074_LV_100m_DNA (SPAdes) (version 2) | ecosystem: Environmental > Aquatic >... | reverse complement strand
GGCTGCAGCGGACCTCGTGTGCGGGATGACCGACAACTACGCCCTGATGATGGCAGAACAAATCAAGCCTGGGTTGAGTGATGGTGTGTTTCAGGGTCGAATTTAAAAATCACAACAATTTACCCCCCGGTTTCGCTCCGTTGGGAAAATCCTGCCCGTATACTCAGCCGACAGTTGTGCCTATCCGCATCCGTGTGAAATCGAACTCTAGGTATGGGATGTGACATCCCTTGTATGTGTTCATGATCGCATATTCTAGGATGCGTTGAGTGTCAAAGATATGGCGTTAGTCGACGAGGTAAAAAGCCGGTCCGATATTGTTCAAGTCATTTCAGATTATGTGGACTTGGATACTTCATCGCGCCAGCCAAAAGCTCTTTGCCCGTTCCACTCTGAACGCTCACCTTCGTTTGTAATCTACCCTGAATCTGGCAGTTGGCGTTGCTTTGGTTCTTGCGCAGATGGTGGAGACGTTATCTCTTTCATGATGAAGAAGGAGAACTTGTCGTTTGTAGAAGCGCTTGAGAATCTGGCGAATCGTGCTGGAATCAAGGTTGAAGAGCGCAACAACGAGCCGCGCAAGAAGCCGGTCACCGGTCTTATTCAAGCTAATGAGATTGCCTCTGAGTACTTCCTTTCAAGGTTGAAGGCTCCAATTGGTGTAGAAACCCTTGAGTACCTGAAAGATCGAGGAATCGATATCGAAACTGCCGTTCGTCGCGGATTGGGATTGGCTCCAAGCGGAATGGAGACTCTTTCAGGCCATCTGCGAACTAGGAACGTTCAGGCACGCACAGCTCGCGACGCTGGTTTGATCACTCGCAAAGATGACGGTTCTTGGCGAGACATGTTCACTGGGCGTTTGACGATAGAAATTCGAGACGCACGAGATCGGATCATTGGCTACGGTGCTCGAACACTCGATGGTTCAGAGCCAAAATATCTAAACACCCCGCAAACCGATGCGTTCGACAAGTCTTCAATTATGTACGGGCTGAACTGGGCTGCAGAGTCGATTAGAGATTCGAACGAAGCAGTCGTTGTCGAAGGGTATATGGACGTCATCACCGCTCATGAGCATGGCTTCACTAACGTAGTCGCCTCGATGGGAACGGCAGTAACCGCCCAGCAACTTGACTCTTTGTCTCGTCATGCAACTTCAGGTGGTCCCGGAACAGTTATTCTGTGTCTTGACTCTGACGCTGCGGGTGAAGCCGCGACGATGCGGGCGCTGGAAAGCGTGACCGCCGAACTGAATAGCGGTCGTCGAAAAGGTCTCGAGGTTAAAGTTGCTCGTCCTGATGGCGGAAAAGACCCTGATGAAGCGATTCGATCAGATCCGGACAGCTGGCGTGCTTCATTGACCGCTGCAGAGCCGTTACTCGACTATCTTATCGTTGCAAAGTCAAAGCTTCATAACCTTGAATCTGGTCAAGGTATCGCCGATTTTGCAAACAGTGTTGCTCCGCTCATTTACAACATAACGAACGACTACGATCAAGATCGTTACTGGTCGACAATTTCAAAACTTGCAGGCGTTACCGAACAACGGCTGAAGTCGATCGTCGACAAACCTCGGTCAACCTCGCGCAAAGGCTCTAGGAGCGGGTTGGTCGGGTTCGGGAACAACACACGACGAAATGCTTCGTTCAAGCGGGAGAGTAGTTCGCAATTTATGGATTCGGGACGAATTTCGTCGGATCAAGTTTCGGAAGTGCTCAACACTACTGGTGGCGACGCGCTAGAGGAACATTTACTTGCGCTCGTGTTGCAATTAGATGATTTGAGAGAGCATGCAATTGCGATGCCGCCGGAGTTTTTGCACCAATCGGATAATCGCGCTTTGTTTACGGCGTGGCAATCCTCGGCTAAACTCGGCGGAATTTCACCCGAACTTGGTGAAGATTTAACGGAAAAGGCACATCGACTTGCTGAGCATGAACTTCCTCCCTCGGATCAGGCTCGCCATGTTGAGGAGGTCACACAGTGCGTGATGCGCTTGAGGGAACGGCACTCTAGAAAGATCAAGGTGCTAGAAAAAGAGCGGCTAGAGGAATACAAAGAACTGGATAGCGAGGAAGCTGAGGAGCTATTAAGGCAATCGCTCCTACCGAACGAGAATCTACGCAAAGCAATGACAGGGCGGGCATAACCATGGCACGAACCACCCAGCCAACCGATAATGAAGACCAACTCCAAGATCTCGTGAATTCTGGTGAATTATTTCTATCGAATAGCGATAAGAACATCGATGGAGATCAATCTGACGACGACGATACCGGCGATCGCGCCGCTCCCGTTGTGCTCCGGTCATCCGCGGTAGCCTCTAACGTTGCAGAACTGGAAACTTGGGGATCGAAGCAGTCGGAGGGATTTGCGGCTCTTACTTTGAATCAAACCGTTGAAGATTCTGAAATATCAGATGACCCTGTACGTATGTACCTGCGTGAGATTGGCCGAGTCGGACTTCTTACTGCACAAGACGAAAGATTCCTTGCTCGCGGCATGGAAGTTTCGCAGAGGCTTTCGGATGTTCAGGCAGAAATAGCAGCTCAGACTGGTAGATTGCCCACTGCAGCCGATACAACTCGGGAACTGCTTAGCCGATTAGGATCGCAGTACGAGGTCGCTTCTGCGATTGCTGGATTCATAGGTCTTCCCAAGAACGTGACACTTGGGACGATTCTCGGTATTCCCGAGCTCCGAGAGCTGATCGACGGTCCGCACAATGATGATTTATTAGCGTTCCTTTCCGATGCGTTTAACTGCGAGCTTGAACCGGCTCAAAAAATGGTCAAAAACCTTTCGATCGACTCTACTCTGATCGCGCATGAAACTCTCGATGCGCTTGATGGCGACCCTTGTTTGGACAAGTTGAGCCAAGAGGTGAAGACAAAGGCGTACAGGGAGCAGTTAGTTGTTTATGAATTCCTGCTTGGCGCTCATTTCTCACGCATCGAAAACCAGGCAGAGCGTTCAGAACGTCATCTGACGGAAGCTAATCTGAGGCTAGTGGTGTCGGTCGCTAAAAAGTACATCGGGCGAGGTATGTCGCTTCTGGATCTAATTCAGGAAGGCAACATCGGCCTGATTCGTGCCGTAGAAAAATTCGATTACCGAAAAGGCTACAAGTTCAGCACGTACGCTACCTGGTGGATCAGGCAGGCGATTACGCGTTCAATTGCCGATCAGGCTCGGACGATTCGTGTTCCGGTACACATGGTCGAAACGATAAACAAGCTGCTTCGTGTGAGTCGACGTCTTGTTCAGGAGTTCGGCCGAGAGCCGACTTCTGAAGAGATCGGTCGCGAGATGGATATGCCGGCAGATCGAGTACGAGAGATCCTAAAAATATCTCAAGAGCCGATTTCTCTCGAAACTCCGATCGGTGAAGAAGAAAACTCTTCGCTTGGGGATTTCATTCCAGACAACAATGCACAGGCGCCTGTCGATGCTGCTTCGTACCAGTTGCTGAAAGAGCAAGTGGACGATGTGCTCGATTCGATCAGCCAGCGTGAACGCCGGGTGCTTCAGCTCAGATTCGGTCTCGAAGACGGGCGAAGCCGTACGTTGGAAGAGGTTGGGCGAGAGTTCGGTGTGACTCGTGAACGAATCCGCCAGATCGAAGCGAAGGCTCTTCGAAAACTGCGTCACCCAACACGGTCTAAAAAGCTGCGCGATTTCCTCGAATAGGCAATTCCATATTGGATCGGTGCTTTACTGCACCCCCGTTAGCAGATATCTGAAGACTGGGGGGTACGAAATTGTAGAAGTTCGTACCTCCTAATGATCTAAGAGATTCATTCACTACGCCTTGCTGGATACTACAAAATATGCAGGCCGACTACATTGAAACCTATTAGTTATTAATGAAATACTTAACATATTTGCAGTCCGGTTCAGTTCAATGCTAGGATGAAATAGTCGATCTTGTAGGTTTTTGTCTGGAAATCATGCGGCCGGCGTAGTTTGGTTAGCAAAAATATTCCTATGACAATTGCTGAAAACATAGCCCAAATTAAAGACATCGTCGTGATCGTCTTTTTGCTGTTCTCGTTCGTGGTCGTGGGGTATGTGACTTTCACCTTAGTGCGTTTGCGCAGCCGAATGAATCGCTTCATGGATCGCATGGAAAACGTTGCAGATGGATTTGAAGAGACGTTTGGCAGGGTAGCTGTGGCTCGACAGGCGGTTCATGACGCTGCAGCGGTTCTCAAGCCCGTTGCGCAAGGACTAGGACTTGTGAATGTTTTCCAAGGTGTCGGGCGCCTTTTTGGTGTTGGTGGCAGCTCCAAAGCTAAAGACACTGATGAAAACGGCAAATAACACAGCGGATTGAATTTCGTAATGATAGAAGTCAATCCAGGCTCGTATTCGAACTAATTACTGCTCAAGAGGTAAGCAATGGCTGATAGAGACAATGGCGGCGGAGGAGGTTTCCTCCTCGGATTGCTAATGGGTGGAGTCGGCGGTTTTGTGGCTGGGATGATTCTCGCTCCAAAATCAGGCGAGGAAACCCGGGCATTCATTCTCGATCAGAGTCGCGAGTGGCGTGATAAGGCTGACGAGCTTACTTCAGAGACTCGACAACGTATGGCGGCTGCTGCGACCGAGGGCAGACGTGCGGCTTCGCAGATACGTGATGACGACGTCTTCGATGATCTGGATCTGAACGACGAAAAACTCTAGGCGGCATCCGAGGACGATCTCATTCTCGGAATTGATCAGCGTTCGCCCTTGACGAGAACCGAGCTACTTAACCGACAGTCCGGTTGCTCTCGGATAAGATCCGAAAACCTTGAACGTCGACGTGTGCTTCCTTAGTTCATTGATCGCTTCTTGGACATGCTTCTCGTCGATCTGACCTTCGAAATCGAGAAGGAAGATGTAGTTTCCCATCCCTTTGCCGGTTGGGCGTGACTCGATTTTTAGCAGGTTGATACCGCGATCAGCGAACGGACTAAGCGCTCCGTAGACCAGCCCGGGTGCGTCCGCATGATCAAAATCGAATGCGATAGAGGTTTTGTCGCTTCTTGGATTCACACTACTATTTGAGCTCAAAACGGCGAACCGTGTGACGTTGTTTTGGCGATCTTGTATCCCCTGTTTAAGTATTGAGAGTCCGGCGAGTTCGGCAGACCGACGAGGGCCGATTGCTGCGGTGCGATCATCAGATTCTTTGAGATCGATTACGGCGAGAGCTGTGCTTGTCGTTGCTATCTGTTCGGCGAGCTTGAGTTCGTTAGATAAATACTCACGACACTGCGTAAGTGCTTCTTGTTTTGATTTTACGACTCGTATGTCGCTGAGTTGAACGCCCAGTCGAGTAATGAGGCAGTGGTCGATCGGTAGAAGAATCTCGCCGATGATGTGCGCATTTTTCGATGTAATCAGATAGTCGACGACTTCAATGACTGTGCCACCAAGCGAATTTTCGATGGGAACTACAGCTTCGTCCACTTTCCCGTCTTCAAGAGCGCTAGTGACAAGTCCAAGAGAAGCGAACGGAATTCGTTCGTCGTCGGGAGCATAGAAATAGCATGCTTCGTCGGTGTAAGTACCTTCGGGTCCGAGAAATGCGACTGTTTTCGACATGCTTACCTTAGTTCTGTGAGAAGTTTCCACAGCTCTGTAGTTGAGTTGGCAGGAGAGAGAGCGATGATTTCATCTTCAGATTCGATTATTGCATCTGAATCGGGTTGCTTCGATAGCCCTGCTGAGGTAATCATCAGAACGATTTTGGTTCCGTACGGAAGTCTGAGTTCCGATAGCGTGTGACCGACTGCAGTTCCCGCTGACGGAAGCTTGATCGCGACAAGTTCCTGAGATCGATCGGCGAGTGGCATCAGTCGGATCAGTGGGTGCCCCGGAAGTGCTGTCGCAAGGTTCGCCAAAACAAGATCGGTTGCGCTGACTACGAGATCCACCCCGGAACGATCAAATAATTCTGCATTTTCTGGGGAGTGCGCAATCGCTATCGTGCGAGCAACGTCAAAATTAGTTCGGGCTAATTGGCACGCTGCAAGATTGTCGGCATCAGAGCCGGTCGTAGCTATGATTGCTCCTGCTCGAGACGCTCCGGCGTCTTGCAACGCTCTTAGCGATGTCGCTTCGCCAATGGTTGCAATCATTCCGAGTTCACGTTTTAGAGATGCGACGACGTCGGGATCGTTGTCGAGAACGAAGACTTCATGTCCTTCGTTGATGAGTGATGATGCGAGTGGTGCTCCCACTTTTCCACCCCCGACTATTACGAGATACATAGTGGCTACGCTTCCTCTGTCAGAACGCTGACGAGTCTGTCACTGGCGAGAGTGGCTTTGTTGATGGTGCTTATGCCGAGCGAGTCATAGAGAATCCGAGCACCTTCGTCGCTGACGATGGCCATGACCTTTTCGACGCGAAAGATCGTCTTTGCGCGTTGTGCGGCGAGTCCGTTCAGGGAATCATTGCCGGTCGCGGCTATAAAAACATTGGCACTGGCAATACCGGCTTCGAGCATCGCTGCTCCGGTAGAGCCGTCATCGTGAATCACTGTGATGGCTCCCGAATCGATTCGGCCGCTCGGCAGCATCGAAACTGCTTTTGGGTTCTTTTCGATGACGGTAATTCTGTGCCCGAGATCGCTTAGTTTGCGAACGAGCGATGAGCCGAGATTACCGGCTCCAATGATTATTACGTTCATATCTACAGGTACGAATCCTGACTCACCTGAGTCTTGCCTACTAAATTGCCAATTAGGTGTTGGTTATATCAGCCTTTTACACTCGACCGTTTCTGGATATTCGAGATACTCGACGTGCCGCGTTGCTATGTTCTCGCCACAAAAGTACATCACACGGGGCGTGTTCGAGTATGTACGGAATGTCGTTGCCGATCGAAAAAGAGCCGTAATCGGTTGGATATGACGTTCCGATCACGATTGCGTCTGCATCTCGAACAACCGCTTCGTGCACTACGGCAGGGCCGATGTCACGGGCTTGCAGCAGTTGAGAATCGATAGCGCTGCGTGGGAGCCTGGCTAATCGTTCAGAACGATGAAGAACTTGCTCGCCTCTTGCGATCTGATCTTCAATTTCGGCATCAAGTGGTAATGATCGCTCAACTTTGATGACGTATATGACGTACAAGTGGCCGCGATCGTCTCGCACAATATCAGTTGCCCGAGAAACGGTGTTGATATCGGATGGGTCGTCGGTGACGACTGCTATTACTCGATTGAAAGGCATATTTTGTCTATGTACCTTTTCTCAGTTTCTGCGCTTAATCAGTTCTTCTATCGGGGTAATCGTGTGCTTTGCGTCTAATTCGTAATTCGGCTTACGTATTCGTCACGGCCAGCAACAACAAGCACATCTCCTGCACGTAGCCGTTCTTCTGAATCGGGGCTGAGAGTGATGTCGTCGCCTCGTTTCAGAGCAACAATTGCGATGCCGTATTTGTCGCGAGCGCTTGCGAATCCGGCTTCATCGAGAGTCATATTCATGAAACGGTCGGGAACCTGAAGGCGGCTCACTCCGAAAGCGTCTGCCAGCTCCATGTATTCCTCAACGTCTGGATTAAAGAGGCTGTGAGCTAGGCGTGAACCCATTTCTTCCTCAGCGTGAATAACCCGATGACAGCCAAGTCGTCCAAGAGTGTTTCCGTGAAGAGCGCTGTGGGCACGTGCGACGATGAACGGTAGGTTCATAGTCTGGAACAGAACGGTCACCATAATGCTGGCTTCGATGTTCGCACCAATTCCTACGATTCCGATATCGAAGTTGTGTACGCCGAGTTCACGGAGCACAGCTTCCTGAGTGGCATCACCGGCAACTGGGTACGTCACCTCGCCCATGAGCGTTTGGACGCGTTCTTCGTCGATGTCGATTGCCATAACGTCGTGGCCCAGTTGGTATAGGGTGCGAGCGACGTTACCGCCGAATCGACCTACCCCAACTACTACGACCTGCTGCTTAGTTTTCATAAGTTTCCGAGGATCGGCTTTTCACAGTTATTAAGAACTGGTGCAGTTCAAATACACGTAACCGTTATCCGGTAACGGCCAGTTGCGAGCACTCTAATATTCTACCTGTAGCTACATTAGCTAATCATGCTAATAACGCGTTTAGGGAGTTCAATTGGGCTTTTCATATGTAGATTCAAGTCGAGCGAATCTCATATTGCAACACGAGAGACCTTACCTCAAAAGGTGGATGCCGATGGCGAAATTTCCCCGAACTCTAATTTACGACTCTTGCAAACATCCCAAGTGTTCGACACAGTTAGTATGCGTTTAATCGACTATATTCATCGTTATTTTCTAAAAGGTTTTCTTGGAACCCTCAATTGTAAAATCCCTAAATTTGCAAGGAATGCTTGAAAAAAGTGACCGATTTTTGACTGCTGTCGAAATCGAGACTTCACGCGGCCTTCTAATGGCAGAAGCATCTAGAAAGACTGCCGAGCTTGCGAAGTCGTTATCGGAGTTCGACCGAGTCGACTTTGTGGCACTGACTGATAATCCTGGCGGCAACCCGCACATTCGGCCTGAAGTACTTGGCCAGGATCTCTTGTTCCGTGGACGAGACGTTGTTATCAACATGTCGTGTAAGGATCACAACCGTAACGGCGCAGAGAGCCGCTTGTGGGCTCTGGGTAGTCAGGGATTTTCGAATGTGTTGGCGCTATCTGGTGACTATCCGATCGGAGGATTTAAAGGTCAAGCCCAACCGGTTTTCGATATCGACTCTGTGGGTTTGTTGGAGCTTATGTCGCAGATGAACGATGGGCTACCTAACCAAATGTGGGGGTCGGTCGGCCGTGAAGATCGTTTGGAAAAAACGAACTTTTTCTCAGGCTGCGCAGTAAGTCCGTTCAAAAAACTTGAAGGAGAGTTGATGACTCAGTACTTCAAATTGGCGCTCAAGGTTCGAACAGGAGCTAAGTTTGCGATTACGCAAATTGGTTACGACTCTCGAAAAGCATCGGAGTTGTATCAGTACATCACCTCGAACAACATCAACGTGCCGCTCATCGGTTCGGTATTCATTCTGACTGCACCTGCTGGGCGTTTCTTCAATAATTGGGGAATCCCCGGCGTCTGGGTTTCGGATGAATTGCGTGATATTGCAAACAAGCAGGCGAAATCGAAAGATCGCGGTCGTGCGTTCTTTTCGGAACTTGCTGCTAAGCAGATAGCGGTTCTAAGAGGAATCGGCTATCGAGGTGCGTACATATCGGGACGCCCTCAACTGAAACGTATTCAAGGGATTCTCGATATGGTGGATTCGTTCGGAGAGAACGACTGGAAAGATTTCGCCAAAGAGATTAATTTCAAACAATCAGATGAGTTCTACTACTACGAGCAAGGCGACAACGGTGGGCTCAGTTCGAACGAGGTCAGTAAGTCGTATTTAGCTTCGAAGACAAGGAATGCTCGAACGAAGTCGAAATTTACGGTTCCGATGCAGTATCGCATTGGAAAATTTGTGCATGATCGAGTCTTCACTGAAGGAACTGTGGGCTTCAAGGCAGGAAAAGCCGTTTATAGCCAGCTAGAGAAAAGTAAGAAGCTTGTGAGCGTTGCCCATGTCGTTGAGCAAGCATCAAAAGTTCCCGCCTATAGCTGTCGAGACTGTGGTGATTGCTCGCTTCCCGACATCGCCTATTTATGTCCTGAATCACAGTGCGTGAAAAGCCAACGAAATGGTCCCTGTGGCGGAACAAAGGCTGGCAAGTGTGAAATTCTCGACAAAGAGTGCATTTGGATTCGTGCGTATGATCGGCTAAAACCGTTTGGTGATGAAACCAGAATGCTCGACCGTCCGGTCGTGTTTCGAGATGCGTCACTTCAGAATACTTCAGCGTGGGCGAATACGTTTTTATCCCGCGTCCATCGTGATAAGCAAAGCCCCGTTGATAACGACGGCAAGGGATAATCGATGGTTGTTTATACGACTGGATGTGTTCGGAAAATCCAGCTAAGAGATCTCAACTCCAGCGTCCATAGAAGTGAATAAAAATGCCTAAAGTCATCGATAGTCCAGATCAATTCACAGTAATCGGTGAAAATATTCATGCCACTCGTGTTGTGAAGCGAGGTGGTGTGCGTGGCCACGTATTTGAAGATGGCAAGGAGGCGATCAAATACAAGCTCTATGGCGAGCGGAAGTTCGTGCATATTCCCGAACACTTCACTATCACGCAGCCGTACGAACAGGGCACTCTAAAACACTTTCAGATAGCGATGTGGATGGGCGCCAACGGCGATGCCGATCAGGCGGCTTCGGGCAAGGCATACATTAAATACGAAATCGATAGACAGACGCGAACTGGATCGCACTATCTCGATCTGAACGTCGATGAATCGTCTTATCGACTACACGAGCAGAAAGCCACGATGGAATGGCTGGTCAAGTTCGTCGAGTCGGAATCCACCGTTCCTCCCAGCGTCGATTCATCGAACCCAGAGATTATCGAAGTTGGCCTAGCGGCTTACGGTGGTGGGCAAGGGCGCCCGATGCTCAATTCGATCGCACTAGAACGCCCTGAGGCTATCGATATGGCTTTGAAGTACAACGCTCGAGCCGTCGTAATGGCTTCGAACGAAGTGGGAATGCCAGCCGATGCGAACGAGCGACTCGAAAATGTTGGGCGGATAGTCGAGATGGCACTGTCGAAGGGTATGGAGAAAGCCGATATTTTCGTCGATCCTTTGTACTTCCCTATCGCGGTTGATTCTAACTACGGCAAGCACGCGTTCGAGGCTATCGAAGGTATTCGTGCTGAATTTGGAGACGATATTCACATTGCCGGCGGCATGAGCAACGTTTCATTTGGCATTCCTAAGCGTCGACTCATCAACGACGTGTTTCTTAATTTGGCGATTAAAGCTGGTGTCGACTCGGGAATTATCGATCCTATGACTACTTCCGCAGAGCGTTCAATGAACGTCGATTTGGGTTCAGGACCTGCCCAGTTGGCATTGGATCTGCTCCAAGGAAACGACGATTTCGCAATGAACTACATCACTGCATTCCGTGCTGGCGAACTGGACTAGAGTTTTTAGTCACTCTCATCATTGTATGACTCGGCTCAAATCGCAATCTACCTTCCCTCGTTTCCTCCCAAATAAGGGAAGGACCCAGAGGTGCAACTGCGTCTCTCATATTCCTCTGCTGGCTCTCAGGACAGGTCCTTCATCGTCTAATTCCGTCTAGATCGTCGATTGCAGGAAGAGTGCGCACGTAGGCACAATGGTTCCCCTGATGTTTAGTGCGCTCATAGCAATAATTAAATTCATTGCAAGCAACTTCAACGAGTTCCTTGCGAAAAATGGCCCGTATATGTCGGCCGCCATCGCGTACTACGCGTTTTTCTCGCTGTTCCCCCTGACCCTCGCACTTATCGCAGTTTTCTCGCTGTTCCTCGGGATTGAAGGATTTGAAGAGGATCTTATTGCTGGTCTTCAAGAGCAAATCCCGGTTCTTGCAGAGACCGGTGATGCCGACGATAGCTTCCTTGAAAATTTCTTCGAGGGCATTAAGGGTGGTAGAACTGCTGGCGGTGTGGTGGCTATCATCGGGTTGTTCTGGGTATCGCAGCAGGTGTTTAGTGCAGTGCGCAAAAGCATCAATGTCATCTGGGGTATCAATAAAACTCGTCCATTCTTGATGGAACGTTTGATGGACATAGCGTTGATGTTCGGGGCGGCAACGTTGCTGTTCGCATCAGTGTTGATCACTACCGCTATTACGTTCATTCAGGAGCTGTCGGCGATATGGCTTCCTGATGCGCCGATTAGCGACCCGGCTTTATGGCAGAGATCGGCAGTGTTTATCCCGCTGATTCTTTCATTCACTGTGTTCTTGACCCTCTATTGGTGGCTACCGAATACGAAACTTCGATTTAAAGAGGTTTGGCCGACCGCTCTTGCCGGTGCGGCCGCTTTTGAGATTTCTAAAGCGATATTCGTCTTCTATCTGCGGAACATGGGCGGCGTTACAAACAACATTTACGGTGGTTTGAGCGCGATTATCGTGTTGATGATTTTCGTTTACGTATCGGCGATTATTTTGCTGGTGGGTGCGATGCTTACGTCCCGCTACGCGTACTACCTGGCTGAAACTGAGCAAAAAAAGAGAAACCTCTCACTATCACGAAGTTTGGAACGGATACGCGGAACCGCGTCGCTACCTGGCATGGCGAATCCAGTTCCAGCTGGGGCTCAAGAGCGATACGACGACAACGATCCTAGTGTTCGACGAAATACGGGCTCTGTGATGCGTAGTCAAGTAGATCCGTCTGACAGCGAATAACACTAAGACTCAGTCGCTAGATGAGAAAATTTTCGATTCGGGCATGACTCTGATTGATCGAATCGCAGGATGAAAGTAATTCGTGCCCTCAGTGGGCCATATTACGCTTCCGCAGACTAAAGCCACACATAATCCGAACGGTTCAGCATTTTTAGAAAATCAGATTCACGCCACAAACTGCGGCGAGGAGGACGTTCGTTTACGCTCTATGGCGAATCGGTCGTGGGCATGCCATATCATCGTATCCCACGGTTGTTTAGATGCTTGTTTGTTTTGGTGAGTCCGTGTGCGGTGGGTTGCGCGTTCGAGTCGAAGCGGAGGAATCTGATGTGGTGTGGTGAAAACTCGCTTGGCAGAACGTCGTGGTCGATTCGCGAGCAATTGCGTCTAATCAGTTCGACGATCTTCGCTTCTGAGCAAAAGCATGCCACCATCTCCCCTTCACACAAGATCTCTTGGCTCCCGCTCGGGGAACGTGATCCGTCAGCTAAACAAACTCAGCGACAATTTTGCCTTTTACGTGACGACCTTCTAGTTGAGCCAGGCCCTCAGGAATTTGTTCCATCGTGATCGACTGTTCGATCATTGGATCGATCTTTTTGTCGGCTACTAAGGCGATCATTTCTGTCGCCATGTTTGCCAGATCGAACTGAGCGGCTCGGTTGGTCGATGAGTGAGCACCACCGTAGGCGATGTTGTGGATCGTCTTTGCGCCAGCGAACGTGGTGTCAGTGATCGTTGGCATTCCGGCAACGCACGCGAGTCCACCTCTGAACTTCAGCACCTCAATGCCTTCGTTGGCGGTGTTTACATCGACCGCTCCGAGAACTCGATCTACTCCACGGTCGTTCGTGATCGACATGATCGTGTTCACAACGTGTTCGGTGTTGTAATCGATAACGTGGTCGGCACCGAGCGACTTCACGAATTCGTGATTTCGGCCGGAGGCGGTAGTGATGATCGTAGCGCCTATTTGCTTGCATATTTGAACCGCAAAGCCGCCTACGCCACCAGCCCCGCCCTGCATCCAGACCGTGTGTTCAGGTTGGACGCCGAGTCGACGTACTACCGCTTCGTATGCCGTGAGACCAGCGCAAGGAATCGCCGCGGCTTCGGCAAACGACACGTTGTCGGGGATTTTCGCCGTTGTGTGGCCCGTAGTGATTGCGTACTCCGCGTATCCGCCGGGTTTACTGAGATCACCGTGGTAGAAAACACGGTCGCCTGTTCGCCACTGGACAACGTCGGAACCGATCGCATCGACCGTTCCTGCAACGTCGAGTCCGAGCACGTGCGGGTACGCCCAGTTGTCGTTTCCACGTCCAGCCAACTTGTAGTCGACAGGGTTGAGGCTTGCCGCGTGAACTTTTACACGTATTTCGTTAGGGCCGGGCTCAGGCGTTGGAATTTCGCCGATGCTCAGGCTTGAGACGGGGCCGGGTTTGGAGAGTAGTAGTGCTTTCATGGTTTAAACCTTCCGTCGTTTAGGCCTTTTCTAGATTCGCTGTTACTTTTGAGCCGTCGTCGAGTTCGATGGAGTCGCTGGCGGCAACGCCTTGGGCATCATCGCTTAGAACTGCGCCTAGATCGAGATTTTCTGCGAGAGTCTCTTCTGCGATGTAGTCAGCGTGGGGCATCAAAGCTCCGGTCACATCGTCTGGGCACGAAATCCACAGGTTGATTCGGTCTGAGATTTCGAGACCCGACGTTTTGCGTAAGTTCTGAACTAACCGAACTACTTCGCGGGCAGTTCCTTCCGCCTTGAGTTCTTCCGAAACCTCGGTCAAAATCGCACCGGCGTATCCGGCATCTGTCGCAACTGCGTAGTTGTCGAGTGCTACTCGTTCGATGAGAACTTCATCGGGTTCGAGTTCGAATCCTTCAAGCGAAATCTTTTCTCCAGCTTCCGAGGCACGAGCAATTTCGTTGGCATCGGCGTCCTGGATTGCGTTTCTAATTGCACCGACCTGCTTGCCGTACTTGGGTCCAAGAATTCGTAGGTTTGGCTTAATTTCGAACCCTAATAACCCGCCCATTTCTGCAGCGTCTCGAACTGATTTAACGTTGAGTTCTTCTTTGAGAACGTTTTCGATCTTGACGAGAGCGAAGTGCTCCCAATCGTGTCGAACTTCTGCGACGAACTCGGCGAGCGGTTGTCGAACTTTCAGGCGTGATTGCGCACGTGCTGAACGACCAAGTGATGCCAGGCGAATAGCGAGACGGGTTTGGTTCATCACGTCTTCATCGATGAGCGATGTGTTGGCTTTTGGCCAGGAGGTTAGATGAACCGAATCCGGGGCGTCTGCCACTCGATCGGCAACGATGTTGCGATACATCATGTCGGCAATGAACGGCGTCATCGGTGCAATCAAGCGCGAAAGCGTTGCCAGGCACGTGTAGAGCGTCGAGTAGGCGGCGTTCTTGTCGATGTCGCCTTCTGTTTTCCAGAAGCGTCGGCGTGACCGACGGACGTACCAGTTCGACAGGTCTTCAACGAACTGCTCAACGGCTTCGGCAGCATATGGAAGCTGCCAGTTTTCGAGATTGTCGGTCATCTTCGCGATGAGCTGGTTCAGTTCAGAAAGAATCCACCGATCAAGCTCCGAAAAGCCTTCGTAGTTCGACAACCGCCAATTTTCGTGGACGTTTTTCTCGTCATCGGGAGTAAATCCAAACGATGAAGGGATCGTGCAGTCATCCGGGGTCCAATTATCCAGATTGGCGTAGGTCGTGAAGAAGGAATAGATGTTCCAGAGCGGGATTACAAACTGGCGTCGAACCTCATCTCCGGTCTTGTAGCCGAAGTTGAGATTTGAAGCTGGATTGTGACGGCTATATGTCCAGCGCATCACGTCGACACCCATCTTGTCGGCTGCCTCTTCGAACCAGATGGCGTTGCCCTTCGATTTGTGCATTTCCTCGCCGTTTTCGTCACGCATAAGCGCATAGGCGAATACGTTTCTGGCGGGCAGTGAGTCTTCTAGGACCGCTGCCATGACTATGAGCGAATAGAACCAGTTTCGGAACTGACCTGGGAAGCTTTCTGAGATCCAGTCGGCAGGGAACCATTCTTTCCAGTACTCGGGATCGGACTTGTATCCGATGGTCGAGAACGGAACGATTCCGGCGTCGAGCCATGCGTTTCCAACATCGGCGATGCGTTCGACTGTTTCGCCACAGTCGGAACAGGCGATCTTGACGCCATCGACCCAGGGTCGATGAGGCGATGCTCCACTGGCTTCAAATTCGTCCCAGCCTTTAACGGCGCGTTCTTTGAGCTCTTCTTGTGAACCCATCACATCGAAGTTTCCGCAGTCGCACGCGTAGATCGGCAAAGCGAGACCGTAATACCGCTTCTTCGAAATCATCCAGTCCTGCATATTTTTGAGCCAGTCGAGCTCACGTGCCTTGCCGAACTCTGGATACCAGTTCATTTCTTTCGTCGCTTTTTCCATCTTGGGTCGAATTTCGTCCATGTTGATGAACCATTCGTCGACCAATCGGAACACCAATTCCGTCGAGCAGCGCCAGCAGACTGGGTAACGGTGGGTGTACTTGTTTACGCGAACCAAAAGCCCTTTTTCTTTGAGTGAGTCGAAGACCATGTCTTTCACATCAGCGGCTGATTTACCGGTGAAATCTCCAAAGCCTTCTTTGTAGATACCATTCTGATCCAGAGGTGCGATCGGAGTGAGGCCGTGCTCTTTGCCGAGCTTGAAGTCTTCGGCACCAGCGCCGGGAGCCGTGTGAACGATCCCAGTTCCTTCGTCTTCGCCAACCTCGTCCCACGCAAGTACGCGGTGTTGCTCGATCGTTTCCACCTGAGCCGGAAGTTCATCGAACGGTCCTTGATATTTGAGACCGACAAGTTCAGAACCCTTAACTTCGCCGATTACTTTGGCATCTTCAGTGAGGACATGGTCTTTCTTTAGCGTTTCGATGAGCGACTTCGAGAAGTAGATGATCGAGCCGCGGTCTTCGACCTTGGCGTAGGTATATTCAGGATTAACGGCGGCAGCTACGTTGGCTGCGAGTGTCCACGGAGTAGTAGTCCAAACGAGAAGGTTCTCGCCTTCGTGACCTTCGCCTATGAGAGGGAATTTCAAATATGGGCTGTCGTGGGTGATGTCCTGATAGCCCTCGGTGACGATCTCGTGCTGCGAAAGTCCGGTTCCGCAGCGCGGGCACCAAGGCATAACGTCTCGACCCTTGTAGATCCAGCCTTTGTCTGCGCAGGTCTTTAGGAAGTGCCAGATGGTGTAATTATTTTCGGATGACTTCGTGTGGTAGGAATTGTCCCAATCCATGAAGTAGCCGAGCCGTTTGGACTGCTCGGAAATACGTGCGGCGAAGCGATCGACTCGCTTACGGCATTCTTCGACGAATTTGCCTACCCCGAACGCTTCGATATCGCGTTTTGACTTGAAGCCCATCTCTTTTTCGACTTCAACTTCGATCCAAAGGCCCTGTCCGTCGAATCCGTTCTGGAAACGTTGTTTGTAGCCCTGCATATTGCGGAACTTGAGGAATAGGTCTTTGTACGTTCGGCCCCACGCGTGGTGAACGCCCATGGCGTTGTTGGCGGTGATCGGACCGTCGATGAATGAGAATTTCTTCTCTTTATCGTCGTTCAGCGCTCGGTAACGAGCGGGGATGTCGTTGTCTTCCCACCATTTGAGGATTTCTTCCTCTTTGGCTACGAAGTCGACTTTTGGATCTACCGAATCGAAGTGGCTCGCCACGTTTATTTTCCAATCGCAGTGCGTGAATCAGGGGCACTATGTCTACCTGTTTCTTTCGAATGTTGATCGAAAGGGGGCGATTGAACTTCGAGTTAAAAAGAAAATCCGCCCCATAAGAAAAAAATTCAGGGACGGGCGTTTTGAAATAAAACGGTACCGCGGTACCACCCTGGTTTCTTGCTTCGCAGCTTTGTTGGCTGGTTCGCAAGACACTCAGTTGAGCCGATGTAACGTTCGGCAGGGACGGTTCGGCCTATTTGCCGGTTTTACTTCGGCTTTCGGTGAACAGTTCGGGAGTGATGATCGATTCTGGTCCCATGCTCGCTTCCACCGTACCGAGCTCGCTCGAAAGGGGTGCACGGAATCGATCGTATCTCCGTCGTTACCTGTAACTGCGTTAAGTATATGTGCTGGCGGATTCCGGCGCAGTAGTCGTTTTTTGTGAGGGAGCAGACGTGCCACTCACTCACTCACGAGCCTAGCCTAATTCGTGGTTGGCTAGCTGTTCGTAGTGAGTGTTTTCTTGCTCATCTAGGTAGGTGCGATATAGAGCGATTGCTGTTACCTGAACGACTTTTCCGCTCGACTTCAGCGGAGCGTGTTGCCACGATGCACCAACGTCTTGTGCGAACCGACCACGAATACCGGGACGTGTTCGGCCAATAGTGACGTGCGCCGCGAATTTTCGGTCGTCGCGTTCGAGACCAAGTCCGACCATTCGGCCCTCGACTCTGCCCTGAAGCTGTTCTAGTCGTCGTAGTTCGCCATCGAATCCGACCCAGCAGATACGTGGGTCTCGGAATGACGGGAAACAGCCGGTTCGGCCGATCTTCATCTGGAAGCGTCCGGTCGATTCTGCGGACTGTTCAAGAGCTGCTTTGATATCTGGAATCTGCTCGATAGGCACGTCGCCCAAGAACTTGAGCGTCAAATGCATCGCTTCTTCGTCGATCCAACGAACGCGCTCGTACTCTCGTGGAATGAAACTTTTTGGTAGATCGGCCAGTTCACGTTTCACAGCGCGAGGAATTTCGATGGCGATAAACAGTCGCTGCGTGTTTTCCGGAACTTCAGGGAAGCCGAACTTTTCTTCACCGTCGTCATCTTCCATGCCGGAGGCTACATAGAGCTTTGGTTCTGCCGGAACATAGTTCGCCTCGGACTGGCGAGTGAATGTAAGAGACGATCCACCCCGACCTCGGCCGCCGTGGTACGGCTCTTCACCGCGATGACGATCCCGTTCAGGGACTACTGATGGCACGAAGCCATCGGTTGGTTCTTGATCTGACTCTTGGTCGTCGGATTCTGAAGATTCATCGACTGCTTCGGATGCCTCGGCAGTCTCAGCACCGTCTACCGTAGACTCATCGATCTTCTCAGGCTCGACAACTGCTTCAGGTGATTCAGTGATTTCGCTGGCCTTGGTCGCTTCTTCAGGTTCAGCCGATTCTTCAGCTTTCGCCTCAGCTTTGGGTTCGGGAGAAGGAGTGGTTTCTCCGCCGATCCAAGGGTCTTTGTCGTTCGATTTCGTCACACGTGCGTCCTAAACGGCCATCGTTTCAATTCAGTCTCTATTACATCAACGATACATTCGAATCAGTTCTGCGGGTGAACTAAGTGTTAAGCGATGCTAACCGAAAGGATTTCGCTGCGAATTCTCGATCTCAAGAAAGACCATCGCTATAATTCGACCGTAACTCAAATAATGTGGGCGTATTCGAACTGAATGTACCCAGCAAACTCGTCCGCGATGGAGAACACTCTTGGCACTACTGCTCAACCGATCTGACGTACAAAAGCTACTTCCAATGTCAAAGGCTATCGACGTAGTCGAGGCGGCGTTCGGTGAGCTTTCGGCTGGGACGGCTGAAATGCCGGATCGCACGGTGATGATCGACCCCGCAGTTGGTGGTTGGATCGCTTACATGCCGGCGTACTTGAAATCGGGTGGAGCACTTGGAATCAAAGCAGTAACGGTCTACAAAGAGAACCCAACCAAGTTCGGATTACCGACGACTATCGGCACGATTTTAGTTCAGGACAACAAAACCGGTGTGGTAGTTGCTGCTATGGATGGCGGGCTGCTTACTGGCGTTCGAACTGGTGCGAGCGGTGGTGTTGCGACGAAGCATCTTGCTCGCAAAAACTCGAAGGTTGCCGGTGTGCTCGGAACGGGCGTTATGGCTCGAAGTCAGGTTCTTGCGTTGGCAGAATCGGCGAATCTCGACACGATTCTCGTCTACTCCCGAAGCGACGATGCCGCCAAGCAGGCGTTTGCTGAAGAGTTTGCTTCTACGACTGGAATTGAGGTTCGAGTGGCAGATAGTGCCGAGGGATTGGTTCGTGAATCCGACATCGTCACGCTGATTACTAGTGCGGTTGAGCCGGTGGTAGATGGATCATGGTGGAAGCCGGGTACCCACATCAATGCGATTGGATCGCACGCTGCTGGGGTTCGTGAACTCGATTCAGCGACTGTAGTGAAGTCGAAGATCATTTGCGATCAGGTTCAGGCTTGCTTGAACGAGGCTGGCGATATTCAGATTCCGATCGAAGAGGGTGTGCTGTCGGCCGACGACATTCACGGTTCTATCGGTGAAGTCATAAATGGCACGCTGCCGGGTCGTGAGAATGACGAAGAGATCACTCTGTTCAAGAGCGTCGGACTCGCAGTGCAGGATATTTCATGTGCAGCACTTGTCTACGAGCAGGCTGCCGCTCAACGCGTAGGCCTAGAGTTCGACTTCGGCGGGTAGCGAGCTACTTCTTCTACCGGGTGTCGGGGTTGGTGTGGTGCTGCGCCGGCATGTTTGCCTTGTGTGCCGTCCTTCGGGAGCCTCAGGATGACATTGTTTGAGGTAACTGGCTTGAACAAAATGAATATGCAGCCACCGTTTATAGCATGCGATTTTTAGTGTCATCCTGAGACTCTCGAAGGACGACAGTTAAGGGCGAAATCGCCAGCTAAACGATTACTCGTTCTAGTAGGGCGTCGATGTCTCGTTGGGTGTGTTTGTCCGGTTTG
>Ga0209252_1000950_pt1 | contig 20274 bp, 18 predicted proteins | sample SaaInlV_135m_DNA_3_FD_184673 | JGI IMG/M metagenome (GOLD analysis project Ga0209252, IMG submission 184673) | Marine microbial communities from expanding oxygen minimum zones in the Saanich Inlet - Saanich Inlet SI074_LV_100m_DNA (SPAdes) (version 2) | ecosystem: Environmental > Aquatic >... | reverse complement strand
GCTTATTCTTAGTTTGAATTTGATTAATTTTATTTATGTCTCTATCAATAAGAGTTACATTATTCTCTGAGGACAACTCTTCAGATAAAAATCCACCAGTTGATCCTGCACCTAAAATTACTATGTTGTTTGATTTAGAATTAGCCATTTTTTTAGCCCAGGGCTAAGTTTTAGTACAATCTTATATTTAATCCCACTAATGCCGTAAAAAAGAATTCTTTATGATCAAAATCAAAGCTATTATTAATATAGGTATGAGCTCCGACACTTACTTTCTCTGATAAAACATAATCAAAACCAGCTCCAACAACAGTCAACATTGAGGAATCATTATCATCATTATCATCCTCCCTATCGTCAACTAAGACTCCAATACCAGCTTCAATTGAAGGAACTACTTTAGGGTTAGTGCTTGGTAATATCTTTTTTATATTTCCGGTAACACCCATTAGAGTTTGATCATCTCCTTCAACATATTGAACTACTGGTCCGATGTATAAATTATCTTTATAGGGCAAATCAAGCCGAGTGGTCAAGCTCCATCCACCAGGGCTTTGAGACATGCCGCCACCTATTGTAAAAATTGGTGATGGCCCATAGGTTTCGTTATAATTAAACTGTTCTTTTTTATCTGACCTTGATTTAGAAGAAGGATAATCTACTTCTTCAACTTCTTTAGCAGTAGTAAATATAGTTGTTCCCAAGAATAAAGCTGCTACAAAAATAATTAATGTTTTAAAAAAATTCATAAAAAACCTCTTTTTTACAGATTATTTAACTTAAAATGTTCATTGTCAAGCTTCTGTTAAATCACGAATCACCAAAGTTATGCTCGTGTTTCCTTTATAAGTATCTTTTTGTATCGTATAGAGGACGTTAATCATTTTCCCTACTAATGTATTAGGATTTTGTCCTTTTAAAATATCTTTATTATAAGAAAACCACAATCCTCTTCTAGTGGTACCCTTATCAACTAGCTCCACCTCTAAGTGCTTATCCTTTAAAATATTAGCACTAACAATTTCTACGCGGGATGAAAGAAAAACAGGTGGTTGATTTTCTTTTCCATAGGGCTCAATCCTTTCAACATCTCTAAAAAATTCATTGTTAATTTCTGAAAAACTAATCTTCATATCAATATCTAAAGTCTCAGAAAAATTATAGTCATAACCTTCTATCGTATCTTCAAACAAGCTTTTAAAGTTATCAATTTGGTTCAAGTTGATTGTAATTCCTGCGGCACCTGCATGGCCGCCAAACTGAATTAGTGATGAATTGCAATTCTTCAATACCTCAAAAAGATTAATATTATTACTAGTTCGCAAGCTGCCTTTTCCTAAATGACCATTAATCGAAATAACTGCACAGGGTCTATGAAATTTTTCAACCATCTTAGACGCAACAATTCCTATAACACCTGGATGCCAGCCAGTAGAAGACAAAACAAGTGAGTTAATATTAGGATTTTCTTTTATCTTTGCATCTGCCTGAATTAAGGCTTGAGCTGTTACATCATCCTGAATAGTTCTTCTTTTTTTATTATCCTGATCAATTATTGCCAAAAGAGAATCTACATTAGCCTTTTCACTTTCAATTAGCAACCTAACTGCATTAGAGGCCTTACCAACTCTTCCGGTTGCATTAATCTTTGGGGCTATCCCAAAAGAAACATCTCTTGTTGTATATATAGACTTATCTTTTTTTAATAGTGCATAAAGCCCTAATCTCTTTGTTCTAGGAATCTCTTTCAAACCATTGTAGACAAAGATTCTATTAACACCCAAAATAGGCATACTGTCTGCTATGGTTCCGATTGCTACTAAATCTAAATATCTTGCCAAGTTAGGCTCTTCTGTGACCTCAAAATATCCCGCCTCTCTCATCTTATGTCTTAAAGCCATTACAACATTGAATACAACCCCAGCAGCGCAAATATCTTTAAAAGGGTACTCGCAGCCCTTTTGTTTTGGGTTAACAATTGCATAAGAGTCAGGTTCAATCTCTGGAACAGTATGATGATCAGTGACTAGAAAGTCTAAATCTAGCTCTTTGCAATTCTCAACTAATTCATTTTCAGAAATTCCACAATCAGTTGAAATTATCAACCTGGCCCCATTTTCTGCCAAATTTTTAATAGAATCGAAGTTAATCCCATATCCTTCTTCGATTCTTTCAGGTATGTAAAATTCGATATTTGCATCTACACTTTTTAAGAAGCTATACAGTATTGTAGTAGAAGTAACCCCATCACAATCAAAATCTCCATAAACTACGATTTTTTCTCCGCTTTCAATGGCAGCAACAATTCTATCGACAGTCTTATCCATCCCCTTAAGTAAAAAGGGGTTCGGGAGCTTGTCCAGATTTGGGTTTAAAAAGATATCTGCTTCAACTAGATTAGTAACCTTCCTGTTAACCAAAAAAGTTGATAACATAATTGAGATATCAAGCTTGGAGGAAAGTAGCTCAACAATTTTATTGTCAGGATCTCTTAAATTCCATGAATCATTCATTAATATTATTTATTTATATCATTTAAGGCATCTAGTGCCATTAAATATCCTTGATGGCCGAAACCTGATATAACGCCAAGTGCAATAGACGATACATAAGAATTCTGTCTAAAATCTTCTCTGCTAAATATATTAGAAAGGTGTACTTCAATAAACTTTGCTTTAACAGCTAAAAGCGCATCTCTAATTGCAATGCTAGTATGTGTAAAAGCTGCGGGATTAATTACAATATAATCCACCAGCCCAGAGGATTCCTGGATTCTCGAAACAATCTTACCTTCTTCGTTTGATTGAAAAAAAATAACTTCAATATTCATTTTATCAGCTTTCTTTTGTATTAAAGAATTTATTTCACCGAGCGTAAGTTGACCATAAAGAGACTCTTCTCTTTCACCTAACATATTTAAATTCGGGCCATTTAGAAATAATATTTTCATATTTTAAGATTAATGGAAAAAAGAAACTATGTACAATTATAATTTATTTAAAAATCATTCTTAGTTCCTTTAGTCTCAACACTCTAGAAATCGTATAAAAAAAGATAGCTGAAGAAAGTATGGTGGTAATTAGACCAAAGCTAAGGCTGTTGCCTTGCGTTATAAACTCACTTGTTCTTAATCCAAGAAAAAGAGATGCACCTGAGATTGTTAATATTAATATCAAATATTTAAAGAAATCTAGTATTTTAATTCCATCAATTAAAGTCTTCAATTTAAATATAAGGATACAAAACAAGAAAATTGACGATATGGATGAGGCCAATGCAAGGCCAAAGAATCCTAAATTAAAATAAAAGCCTAGAATATAACATAGTAAGAAATTTACGCCTAAATTATAAGCCCCAAAAATAACAGGTAGCTTAGTATTTTTAGTTGCGTAAAAACCTTGAGTAACAAGTCTTACTCCTGCTACAAAGATTAACCCAAATGAATAAGCTAATAATGCTTTATATGTCATATATGAATCACTCACCGTAAACTCACCTCGGGCATACAAAACATTGCATATATCTTGTCCAATAAAGATGAAAGCTAATACAAAGGGGGCGGAAAGAAATAGTAAAAACTTTAACTTTTCATTAATTGTTCTCGAAAAATCACAATAGTTCTTTTTCAAATACTGAGTACTAAGGACTGGTAATACTGTAGTCGCAACGGAAACAGCGAAGATTCCTAAGGGAAACTCTATTAATCTTTCAGCTAGATATAAATAAGTAATAGAACCCTTTTCTAAGAATGAAGCAAATTGAGTGTTAACTAGGATATTGATATTATAAACCGCTAGACCAAATATCTGAGGGAAAATTACCTTAAATATTTCTTTTGTTTTAGTATTAATGCATTGATTAAAATTAAGGTTATATGAAAGATTATTTCTAAAGATAAACGGTATTTGAAATAGATACTGTAGGAGCGCTCCAAAAAGAACTGCGTAAGATAGAACGTAAATGCTTAAAGAAAAATAAAAAGATGAGATTAAAACAATTAAAATAATGCCCACATTCATTAAGACCGGGGAAAAAGCTGGGGCATTAAACTTTTGAGCCGAATTCAATAGCCCCATATTTAGAGCAGACAACGAAATTAAGAATAAAAATGGAGACATCCTTTTAAGTAAATTGGCAGATAGTTCTTTTGTGGATTCATCGAAACCAAAAGCAAAGATATTGATAAGTTCAGCGGAAAAATAATAAAAAATTCCCGTGATTAATAAAAGTCCAACAAAAACAATAGTAAATACGTTACTCCTAAGAATCTTAAAAGCATTTCTATCCTTGGAAGTTTGTGCTTCCGTAAAAAAGGGGACCAAAGTTGTACTCAGTGTACCTTCCGCTAATAGTCTTCTAAATAAATTTGGAATTCGGTAAGCAACATAAAATGCATCAGTTTCTAAGTTTGCCCCAAAGAAGAAAGTGATTACTAAATCTCGAGTATATCCAAGAACCCTACTGAAAAAAGTAAGAATTCCTACCTTTATAGAAGGAGAGAATAAATTGAATATTTTTTTTCACCTCTTTACTTGGTATTATTACCAATTAAAATTATAAATTATTCTGATGGAAAAAAATATAAGGCAGCTCGATGACATAATATGGCAACTTGATTTAAAAGTTGATAATGAAACTGAGTTTATTGCACCATACTTAATTAAAGCCGAAGAAGATTATATCATAGTTGACGTTGGCCCTACATGTGGAATACCTGAACTCATTAGGCAACTTAATATTTTAGGGGTCAGCAAATCAAACTTAAAATATGTCTTCTTAACACATATACATTTAGATCATTCTGGTGGATTAGGAACTTTTATGCAGTCTTTCCCAGATAGCCAAATTATAGTCCACAGAAGAGGAACCCCTCATTTGATAGATCCCGATAAAGTTTTATGGCAATCGTCACTAGATACTTTGGGATGGGTTGCCGAGATGTATCAAAAACCTGCTCCAGTTAATGAAGAAAATATAATTTCTATTCATGAAAAAACCTTTAATATTCAAGTCAACAACCTTGAATTTAATTGGATCGAGACACCAGGTCATGCAAGTCACCACTTTAGTTTTATGTTAGAAAATAAGAATATTATGTTTTGTGGAGATTCGGTTGGAATGGTTGTACCAAGTCTTGATTTTGCCATGGTACCAACGACACCTCATCCTTATAGGATAGAATCAGGTATTGATTCTATTAAATTAATGCTAGAAAGATCTCCTGAGAAACTTGGTTTTGCTCATCATGCCATTAGAGGAGAAGCTGTAAGTCTACTTAATAAGCATATAGATCAACTTCAACTTTGGGAAAGCTGTGTTTCAAGCTGTTTAAAAAAAGGTATACAGTCTGAAGAAGAAATCGGAGTAGAAATTACAAAAATAGACAAAGAGTCTGGTAGGCTAATTAATGGCCCAGAAGAATTTGGTGGCTTACGAAAGGCTTTGATTGGCAGCATTACTGGCTTTAAAAACTTAGTTATCAAGAAAGAATCTGATTCTTAGATTATTTCAAGATTTACCCATTTCCCAATTTGATTAACTATCTCAACATTGCTTTTTATCAACTCTTTCGTTGTAAAAATTGATATTTCCTCTGGTATGTCCCTATTTGATCTGGCCCAACCTAGATGCTGGTGCAGAGAGTATAGGAATTGGAACTTTACAATCTCCTTTCTTTTTTTCAATTTAATCTTTAAAATCGCCACAAAACTACTTTATCATAGCCTTGACTTTAATTATAAATATTAATAAAATCATATATAAGGCGTAATTTGTCATTTTTTGGCATATAAAAGGTTATTATGTTTAGAGGTCAGTTTATACACAAAATTTCAAAAACTGGAAGAATCAGTGTACCTTCTAAATTTAGAGATAATCTAAAGAAGAAATATAGAACCAATTTTCTAATACTGTCTACTTTTGAAAATTCTATAATTTGCTACCCCCTTCCAGAATGGGACAAACTTGAAGATAAGCTTTCTAGACTCCCTCAATTTAAAAAAGAAACAGTTGAGTTTGAAAGATATTTAATAGGTAATGCACATGAGTGTGAAATAGATACTGAGGGAAGAATAATGATACCCAGCATATTAAGAAAGGATTTTAATATCAACAACTCAGCTGTTTTTGTTGGGATGCTATCAAGATTTGAGATATGGTCTGAAAAAGTGTGGAAGAAGAGCCTGGTCAGTAGTTTTAAAAAGTTTCAAAAGAGCAGAGAGGTAATAGATGAAATCTGATTACCACTTTACAGTCATGAAAAAAGAAGCAATTGATAATTTAAATTTAAAAAGCAATGGGACTTATCTTGATGCCACACTAGGGATGGGAGGGCACACTAGAGAAATAACAGATTCAAGAAATGATATAAATAAAATCATTTGTATTGATGCTGACAAAGACTCATTAGAACTGGCAAAGTTAAGGCTGGCTAACTCTGTGAACAAAATAGAATTTATATGTGGAAACTTTAGCAATATAGATGAACTTGTAAACGAAAAGGTTGATGGAGTAATATTAGATTTAGGTATATCAACATATCAACTTCAAAATATCAAAAGGGGTTTTAGTTTTAAGAAGGGCAACAAGCTCGATATGAGGATAAATCAAGAACAAGAACTGACTGCTCACAAAATTATCAACACCTACTCAGTAAAAGAACTTTCTCAACTCTTAATGAATTACGGTGAGGAAAAAAATCATTTCAAGATTGCTTCTGAGATTGCACGACAAAGAACCAAAAAAGAAATAACCACCAGTGATGAGCTTACAAAGATTGTTGGAAGAATTAATAAAAATTCATCTAGTATAGAGCCATCTACACGTACTTTTCAAGCCCTTAGAATTGCCGTTAATAATGAACTAGAAGCCATTATAAAATTTCTAGAAAAAAGTGAAAAAATCCTCAATAAAGGTGGGAGACTCGTGGTGATAACTTTTCATTCTTTAGAAGATAGGATTGTAAAGAAATTCTTCAAACTCTCAGAATCAAAATGTACTTGTCCACCAACCAAAATGACTTGTAGCTGCAACAAAAAACAGACTCTGAAAATTATCACAAAAAGACCTCTCAAGCCGACCAAAAATGAAGTGCTCATTAATCCAAGCTCAAGAAGTGCAAAAATGAGAATAGGTGAGGCGCTATAATGAAGGCCAGTTCAATACTACTAGAAAGGAACAGAACCCAAATAATTTCCTTAGTAAAGGGTGCAAGCAAAAGCATAATAATTGCAGGGTTGAGCTTATTCTTACTAATTTCAATAATAGGCCTTAAAGCTTTTAAGACTGAGCTAGGGTATGAATTAACAAAATCTAAAAACACTTACTCCAAAATCCTAATCGAGAACAAGAAACTTAAAAGTCAAACTCTTCAATTAAAATCTCACGAAAGAATTGAATCATTAGCAAGAAAGAACAGTATGAAATTTCCTAACCAGAGAGATTTAATAAAGATTAACAATGAGTAGCTTCATAAATGAGTTTAAAGAAAAAGATTCTGAATTAAGAAAAAGAGTAAGTCTTATAAAGTTCTGCATATTCCTTTTCTTGATTATAATTAGTATAAAGATATTCTCTCTTCAGCTAATTGATAATGTTGAACCCCTAAAGTTTTCTAAAATACAGACAAATCCATTCCAACTACTTGGAAACAGAGGAGAAATAAGAGATGCTGAGGGAAAGATTCTGGCAGTAAGTGTCGCGTATCCATCAATTCACCTAAATCCAAGAGAAATCAAAGACAAGATATATTATTCAAAGATACTTTCAAAAACACTAAATATTTCAGAAAGAGGAGTATTAAAAAAATTAAATAAAAAAAAATACTTCGTTTGGATAAAAAGACTCGCAACACATGAGGAAGGTGAAAAGATAATGGCCTTGAAACTTCCTAATGTTTCTATAAAAATGGAATACAAAAGAGACTATCCTTTCGGACATCTTGCTGGACAAGTTTTAGGGCATACAAACCTAGATCAAATAGGCATGGAAGGTCTGGAGTATAAGTTTAATAAAGAGTTAGCTGGTTCAAAGAAACTAATTACTTTAACGAGAGATGGCAAAGGAAAAATTATTACTGACAACCCTACTGCAATTGAAAATCCCGAGGATGGGGCCAACCTTAACCTTACTATTAAAAGTAAGTATCAATTCATTCTAGAAAGAGAAATTGCAAGAGCTGTAAAGAAATCAAAAGCTCTCAGAGGATATGGAGTGGTTTTAAATCCAAATACCGGAGAAATTTATGCCATGGGTAGCTATCCCTTCTTTGATCCAAATAGATACTCAAAATATCAAGACCCTATTACTAAAAGAAATCTTCCTGCTTGGAATACTTTTGAACCAGGCTCTGTGATGAAGAGTTTTTTAGTTGCATCTGCAATTAACGAAGGCGTTATAAATGATCAAACTATTATAGATTGCGAAAATGGTCAACGAAGAATAGGAAAGTATACGATTCATGATGTTAACAAAAAGGGGAAGCTAGACATATCAGGCGTACTAAGATTCTCAAGCAATATTGGTGCTTCAAAAATAATAGAACGAATCTCTAACAAAAAATACTATTCATACTTAAAAAGCCTGGGTTTTGGAACTAAAACAAATATCAAACTTCCTGGAGAAGCCAAGGGGATACTTGTTGCTCCGGAAAAATGGAGCCAGATACAAGCTGCCAATATAAGCTTCGGACAAGGAATGTCGACAACCTCGATACAACTTGCAAAAGCCTTGTCGATAGTGGCAAATGGTGGCGTATATATTGAGCCTTATTTAATAAAATCAATTACAAATTCAGAAGGTAAAATCCTATTTAAGAATAAAAATAGAGCAGGAAAAAGAATCTTATCTTATGCTACAAGCAAGAAAATGAGGCAACTCTTAAAGGCTGTTGTTGAAGATGGAGGAGGGTATAAGGCTCAAATTGATGGAATCAGTGTTTCTGGTAAAACAGGAACAGGGCAAGTTGCAATCAAAGGAGGCTATTCCAAAAAGAGATTTATTGTTTCTTTTATCGGATTTGCTCCTAGCAACAATCCACAGCTTGTTAGCGTAATCACCATTGACTACCCCAAAGGTGAAAGGGCTTATGGAGGACGTTGGGCAGCACCAGTTTTTAAGAGAACAATTGAAAAAATATTAATAGACGAAGAGAAAGTTAGAAAATTTGCGAGAGTAAAAGATGTTCCATCATTCTTAGGAAAAGCTAAAAGAGATGCAATAAAAATAGCAAAAGAAAAAAATGTCAAAATAAAACTAATTGGTAATGGTTTTGTAAAAAAACAAATACCTAGCCCCGGAAATGAATATAAATTTCAAGAAGAGATTAGCCTATTCCTTGAGCCAGGAATTTAAGATATGTATATCTCAAAAAATAATCAAATATTTAAAAAAATAAAGGGTCTCGGTCCTCCCTCTAATAACTCAAGAAATATAAAGAAAGCTGGTGTCTTTTTCGTTATAAAAGGAGAAAATAAAGACGGTAGCTTTTATATTAAAGATGCCATTAAAAGAGGTGCTTCTGCAATAGTGGGCGAGAAAGGTCTTGATATAAATAATATTCCAAAAGGAATCTTAGTTTATATAGTTCCAGATTGTAAAAAAGCTTATTCTATAGCTTGTAGTGAATCACTATCTAACCCTTCAGGTAAATTAGACATCTGTGGCATAACTGGTACAAATGGAAAAACCTCTATAGCTTATATGTTAAAGGAAATATGGAAAGAGAGAGATTCAGGGCTAATTGGAACAGTGGGCAGTAGGTATAGAAGTCAGAAAATACATTCAGAACTAACGACTCCTGACGCATATGAATTAAATAAGATTCTAAATCAGATGAAAAGCAAAGCTATAAAAAGAGTTTTTCTTGAAGTCTCATCTCATTCGCTTGAGCTTTCTAGGGCTGAAGGAATAAGTTTTAACTCCGCAATTTTTTCAAATATTACCAGAGACCATTTAGATTTCCATAAAACCATGAACAATTACTATAGGGCTAAAAGTAAGTTGTTTTTTGACTATTTAGTTAATAGCAATAAAAGAAATAAAATTGCAGTAGTTAATTTGGACGATAAATATGGAAAAAAGATAATCAAAAAATTAAGAAATAAAATTAAGACTATAACGTATTCAATTACAAATAAAAAAGCAAACTTCTATTTAAAGAAAACGCAGAAAAATAAATCTGGTACTAAATTAACAATAGAAAATGAGAGAAAAGAATTCTCTATAGATACAAAATTATTTGGTACCTATAATTTTCAGAATATCTTAGCTGCCTTTGCTTATTCAAAAACTAAAGGCCTGTCTATCGCTAAAATATCCAAGGGGATTAAGGAGTTTAGCGGAGCGCCGGGAAGATTAGAAAAAGTTTATAAAAAGAAATTTAATATATTCGTAGATTACGCACATACTCCAGATGCATTAGAAAAATCAGTTGTTTCTTTAAAAGAAAATTTTCCCAATCAAAGACTCATCGTTCTTTTTGGCTGTGGTGGTGATAGAGACAAGGGTAAACGTTATCAAATGGGAAGAGTGAGCACTATCGTAGCAGATAGAATCATAGTTACTTCTGACAATCCTAGGTATGAAGATCCCAAAGAGATAATAAAAGGTATAGTCTTAGGTGTTAAAGATAAAGACAAAAAGAAAGTAAAAGTTATTCTAAATAGGAAAGAAGCTATTAAGTTTGCGATAGAGAATCTTGAAGCTGGTGATCAGCTATTAATTACAGGCAAAGGTCATGAGGAATATCAAGATATCAAAGGGAAGAAGAATAAATACTCAGATAAAATGGAAATAAAAAAATGTCTAAAGAAATCCTCTTAGCCAAAATAAAATTAAACGAGTTTTTGAAAAATTACAAAGGTCTCGCCTACTCTAGTTCGAATATAGAACTTGGTAATTTTAATAATATATCTACCGACTCCAGAAAAATTAATAAAGGGGATATCTTTATTGCGTTAGATGGCGAGAATTTTCGGGGTCACAATTTTATCTCTGAGGCCTTAGGGAATGGAGCAGAATTTTGTATTAGTACTAAGAAAAGTAACGCTCCTAAGCAAATAATAGTGAATTCAACTTTAGATTTCATACAAGATTTTGCAGGCTATCTAATTAAATCTAATAGTAAATTAAAGACTTACGGTATCACCGGAACAAATGGTAAAACTTCAACAAAAGAGATTCTTAGAAATATAATGTCCAAACAATTTAATGTATTAGCAACTCATGCCAATTTAAACAACCAAATAGGACTGCCTTTGACAATATTTAATCTTTCTAATAAACATCAAGTTTTAATATTAGAAATGGGTACTAATTCCAAAGGGGAAATTAAAAACCTGGCTAAGATTGCGAAACCTAATTTTGCAACGATAACAAATATTGGGAAAGGACACACAGAAGGTCTAATAGACAAAAAGAATATTTTTCTTGAAAAATCAGATATTACAAATTATTTTCATTCTAAATCTGCTTTTTCATTTAATTTGGACGACGAATTTATGAATAATTTTTATTCAAAGCTTAATTGCAGGAAAATAAGCTATGGAATAACAAATAGCGCAGATGTAACTGCTCAGAATATTCAGAATGATTTTTCTTCTTTTAATTTAAAGTATAGAGATTCTAATTATCCTGTAAAACTTAAAGCTCCAGGTATAAATAACATATACAACTCCCTTTGCTCGGCAGCATTAGCGATAATAGCTAATGTAGAAATTGAATCAATCATAAGTGGTATAAATTCCTTCGAAGGAATAGAAAATAGATTTAGAATTATTAATCTTAAAAAAGGCAACGTTATTATAAACGATACTTACAATGCAAATCCAGATTCAACAGTTAGAGCTATTGAAATGGTAAAAGAAATGTTCCCAGAAAAGAAAAAAATTGCTATTTTAGGAAGCATGTTAGAGCTTGGTGAAACGTCAGGATTAGAGCATCAAGCAATAAGCGAACAAATAAAGCTAAATAATTTCAACGAACTTTTTAGCTACGGAAATAACGCTGCTGACTACAGCAAAAACTTAGACTCTAATACTACATTTGTAGCCCTAGAAAATCATTCTGATATAAAAAAGCATATAAATTTAAATTCTATAGATAACACTGTTATTCTAGTTAAAGGATCAAGGGGGATGAAAATGGAGCAAATTTTTAGCTCTTTAGATTTATAATGTTTTATTATTTGTTTGATTTATTTGTCAATTCTTTAAATTTTCTTAATATCTTTCAATATATCACCCTACGTTCAGCTTTAGCTGGAATAACATCTTTCTTTACAATCATAGTTTTAATTCCAAAGTTTATAGATTTTCTAAATGAAAAAAACTATGGAGAAAATATTAGCTCTTATCTTGAAGGCCACAAAAAGAAAAGGGGTACTCCCAATATGGGCGGAATAGCAATTGGCAGCAGTATTTTGATATCTTCTATTCTATTTGGAAATTTTGAAAATATAAATTTTATAATAGTACTTGGCACATATATACTTTTTGCCTTATCTGGCTTTATAGATGACTTTATTAAACTTAGAAGAGGTAGGGGCCTGTCAATTTCAAAAAAAATATCTTTTCAAACTTTAATAACTTTATCTATAGTCTTCTTTTTCATAATGAACGGAGAAGGCTTCCTATATAATAATGAAATTTACAAAAATACTTTTATAGGTCTTCCATTTACTAAAGAGCTCTTTGATTTAGGATCTATGTATTACTTCTTATGTTTCTTAATAATTTTAGGATCCGCTAATGCAGTCAATTTAACTGATGGACTTGATGGTCTAGCCACAGGGTCTTTACTTAGTACTGTGGGTGCGATTATCTTACTCACTTATATTGCGGGAAATGCAATCTATACCAACTATCTATATCTACCATATATTAAAGATGTAGCAGAAATCAGCATATTACTTTCAGCAATATTAGGCTCCCTATTGGGATTTTTATGGTTCAATGCAAATCCAGCACAAATCTTTATGGGAGACGTGGGCTCGATACCGCTTGGTGCAACGATTGGGCTAGTATCAATACTTATTAAACAAGAAGTATTACTACTTATATCGGGAGGTATTTTTGTCGTTGAAGCACTATCAGTAATAATTCAAATATTATCATTCAGGTTCTGTAATAAAAGAATTCTGAGAATGGCTCCATTGCATCATCACTTTGAACAATTAGGTTATTCAGAATCTAAAATCGTTATTAGGTTTTGGATTGTATCAATTATATTGGCATTAATTGCGCTAGCATCATTAAAAGTTAGATAGTATGAAAAAAGTTTTAATTTATGGAATGGGTAAAACCGGTATAGAGCTAATGAGGTTCTGCAAGAGAAAATCTATTGGCTACTTAACTTTTGATGATAATACGAATACCCCTGAACAATTTGTTCTATACTTATCACAATGTCATCTAATCATAACAAGCCCTGGTGTGGGGCTCAGAAATAAGAATATTAGGCTAGCCATAAAAAAAAAGATAAAGGTTATAAGTGAGATTGAATTCGCTTCAAGATTTCTAAGTAAACCTATCATAGCCATAACGGGAACCAATGGAAAAACAACTACCACACTGCTAACTTACAAATTATTAAAAAGCGCAAGATTAAATGTCTTTCTTGGTGGTAATATCGGCACTCCACTAATAAAAGCTGTAGAATCTCAGGATAAGTATGATTTCATACTAGTTGAGGTAAGCAGTTTTCAATTACAGTTCATCGATACGTCCTTTAGTCCATTTATCTCAGCGATTTTAAATTTTTCTGAAAATCATCTAGATCATCATCTAGACATGAATGAATATGCCGAGTCAAAAAGGAAAATCTTTAGAAATCAAACTACAATGAACTATTCATTATCAAGCATGTCTGAACTCTTTCACCCAGAATCAAAATCTATAAGGCTAAATCCACTAAAAAATAAAAAGATTTATTCTAAAGATAATCAAATTATAGTTGGTGACATAAAAATTATGGCTAAAGAACTAAAACTTCTTGGGCCACACAATGTTGAGAATATTCTGTTTTCTCTAAATATCTTTTGTTTAATCAAAAAAATAACTAACAAACAAATAATAGCCTTAAAGACATTTTCCTCGCCTCCGCATAGGCTAGAAATAATAAAAGGGGGCAAGTATATAGTTAATGACTCTAAATCTACATCTCCCCAGGCAACCGAGGTTGCAATAAAAAGCTTTAGCAATAAAATAATATTAATAATGGGTGGTAAAGATAAGAAGTTAGATTATGTATCCTTAGCAAGGCTTATAAAAAACAAAGTTAAGCTTCTTATACTTTTTGGTGAAAATAAATTTGAGCTGGCAAAAATTCTTAATCCAAAGACTATGTATTTGGCTCCAAGTTTATTCGAAGCAGTCTCGACGGGATTAAAGGAGACAAAAAGAGGTATCCCTTTGGTTTTTAGTCCTGGTACATCGAGCTTTGATGAATTTAGTTCATTTACAGAAAGAGGAGAGACCTTCAAGAAATATGTCAAAGAACTATCTTAATTCTATAGAGCCTAGAATATTATTTCTGACTTCTACGATTTTGCTCTCAACGATTGGACTCCTAATGGTATTCAGTTCAAGTTCAATTATAGCAATGGAAAACCATGCGGACTCCTTTTTTTATCTAAAAAGACAAAGTCTTTTTCTTTTTATAGGACTCATAATAATGATTATTTGTTCTAGGTTAAATACAAATGTTTTATCTAAAAACCATAAGTTTTTTTATATAATTGGCGTAATTCTCTTGCTTCTTGTTCTCGTCCCGATATTGGGTAGAAAATCTGGAGGGGCTACAAGATGGATACAATTTCTTTCATTCTCTATTCAACCAATTGAAATCGCCAAGTACATGCTTTTGATATTTATTGCGCAACATCTTAATATTAAGAATACTAGAATTAAGGAATTCAAAATTGGTGTAGTTTCTACTTTTCTTCCATGCTTACCATACATATTTCTTCTTCTACTGCAGCCTGACTTCGGAAATACAGTTTTAATCTGTTTAACTGTATTTAGCATGATTATCCTGTCTGGTGCGAAAATAAGCCACATATTAAGCATTTTCTTTGTCTTACTTTCTTCTTTCTTGAGCTTGATTTATATAGCTCCATATAGAATGAAGCGAGTGATGTCATTCTTGAATCCTTACGATGATCCACAGGGAACTGGTTATCAAATAATCCAATCTTTTGTTTCTTTTGCAAAAGGCAAACTTTTTGGTGTTGGGCTAGGGAATAGTTCTCAAAAACTTTTCTTCCTTCCCCAGGGCTATAACGACTTTATTTTTTCAATAATCGCCGAGGAACTAGGTTTCCTAGGTAGTATGATAATAATAATCCTTTTTGGAATCCTAATATGGAGTGGATTTAAAATGCTTGAAAGAGCAAAAGATTTATTTTCAAGAAATCTAATATCTGGGATAATAATACTTACTTCTTTGCAAATCATAATAAATATCTCAGTAACCATTGGACTAATGCCCACGAAAGGTGTTCCCTTACCTTTAATAAGTTATGGGGGTAGTTCGCTAATATTTACATTATTTGCATTTGGCTTAATATTAGCTTTAGATAAAAGAAAAAATTGAAGAAAGTTCTTATAACATTAGGTGCCACAGGTGGCCATATTTTTCCTGCAATATCACTGTTGGAAGCAATAGAAGAATTAGATAAAGGGTTTGATGTTCGCTTTGTTAATAGCTTAAATAATAAGATAACAATCCCAAATCTGAGAAACGATAATACAATATACAAAATTAATTCTGTTGGTTTTATTGGAAAATCCTTATCCTATAAGATTAAATCGTTATATTCGCTTCTTGTTTCTATAATACAATCAATGAAAATCATAGTTAATTTTGCACCTGATATAATAATAGGAACTGGCGGATTTGTTTCATTGCCAGTTGCACTTAGTGGGCTTATTCTAAAGAAAAGAATTTATATAGTAGAAGGAAACTCTGTTCCTGGGTTATCCAATAAAATTATTGCCTTATTTTGTAAAAAGATATTTATTAATTTTGAAGAATCTAAAAAACACTTTGGAGAAAAAAAGTGTGTTAAGTCTGGTTTTCCCATACGAAAATTAAGAATTAACAATGAAGTTGATAAAGATATAGATATCTTAATACTTGGTGGTAGCCAAGGTTCTAAAGTATTAAATAATAAAATCACTGATTCTATGTATAGCTTGATAGAAAAAATTAAGAAATCCCAGGGTAGAATTTATAAATTTAAAGTTGTTCATCAATGTGGCTCAGGAAACAAAGTTGTAATAGAAAAATTTTATTTAGATATCAAAAAAGAATTTCCTTTCTTTGAATTTCAGGTTTATGAATTTATTAATAATATTGAAGTATATTATCAAAGATCAAAGATATTAATATCTAGAGCTGGTGCCAGTACCATATCTGAAAGCTTGCATTTTAATCTTCCATCAATATATGTTCCAATTAAGAACTCGTCGGGTGATCATCAATTCTTAAATGCTGAAGAGGTTTCAAGTAATGAGCTTGGTCTCATGTCTGTAGAAAAAGAATTGTCAGATGTATTTTTAAATAAAATACATAATCTTTTATATAACCAAACCATTAGAGACACTATACTAAAAGCCATGAGAAAAAATGCTGAAGTACGCAATTCAGATTCGGCTGAAAATATAATTGAAGGTATCTTAGAAGATGTCAGATAAGAAAAGGATTAAAAATGTTCACTTTGTCGGGATAGGGGGAATTGGAATGAGCTCCTTAGCCTTATTCCTTCGCTCCAAGAAAGTCGAAGTATCAGGTTCTGACATAGGAAGGGATCCTATAATTAGGAAGCTAAAAAGATTGGGTTGTAAAATTAATCACATTCATACAGCTGAAAATATCAAAAGCCCTGATTTAGTTGTTTACTCTTCAGCGATAAAAAAGAACAATCCTGAACTTCTTAGCGCTAACAAAAAAGGAGTTAGTCTTTTAACTCGAGGTGAAGCGCTAGGCTTGTTTACTGATAGATTAAAGAACATTACTATAACAGGCTGTCACGGGAAAAGTACAACCTCATCAATTTCACATTGTATTATTAGGAACTCAAATATAGATCTTACAGCTTTCATTGGTGCCGAAGATAAAACCTTGAAGTCAAACTTCTACTTGGGTAATTCTAAATTCTGTTTAATCGAGGGGGATGAAAGTGACAATAGCTTCAATAAAATCAATTCTCAAATATCTGTTATAACAAATATTGACAATGATCATTTAGATTTTTATGGAACAGAAAAAAGATTAATTTCTGCATTCAAGAAATTTATTTCTAACACTAGAATTAAATGTATAGCAAATAACGACTCACCAATTCTTGCGAAATTATTAAAAACATTTGTATCTAAAAAAATCATAAAATTTGGTCAGGGTTTGAATAATAAAAATGACTATTCTTTTGAAATATTAAAAAATAAGTTCTCGACTATTAAGTTATATAAAAGACAGAAAGAGATTGGAGTTGTATCATCCAGGCTATATGGTGACTATAATGCTTACAATTTAGCAGCTAGCTCAATACTAGCACGTGAGCTACAAATACCTTTTAATAAAATTCAAGAAAATAGTCTAAAATGCAAGGCACCCGCAAGAAGATTTGAAACAATTATGAACAACAGGGAAGTCAGGATAATTGATGATTATGCCCATCATCCAACTGCAATTAAAGCTATTAGAGAAAACATTAATAAAAATTTTTTCAAAGATGAGGTAATACTGGTATTTCAACCGCATAGATTTTCAAGAACAAAAATTCTTATGAAAGACTTTGTTGAAGAGCTATCAAGTTGGAAGAACTTATACTTAGTAGATATATATTCCGCGTTTGAAGAAAATAATATTGATACAAATAAGTTATTTAATAAAATAAAGAAAAAAAACCCACGAGTTAAATTTTTTGCAAATAATAATCAACTTATAAATAAGATTGTATCTAAACTTAAATACAAGAAATATACTATTATTACTATGGGGGCAGGTGATATTCGTGACGTCGGCATTAAGCTCAAAAAGAAAATTTAACTTGTTTGAGGACTTTCTTATTGAAAGGAATATTAAACATTTCTCCAACTATGATATGAGTCAATATGCTTCATGGCGAGTAGGAGCTGTGGCACCATTAATTGTTTACCCGAAAAACTTAGGTGAATTTATCAATGTTATAAAAGAAGCAAAAGAAAGAAAAATCAAATTTTATTTGTCAGGGAATGGGTCAAATTGCCTCTTCGTTAAACTTTCAGAAACAATCATTATAAGCACAAAAAAATTAAATAGAATTAAATTCTTAGGTGAAGGAAGGATTGTTGTTGAATCTGGCGCTTCTTTAAATCTAGTTTTAAACACCTCTCTAAAAAAAGGTTTTGTTGGTTTTGAATTTTCTACTGGAATACCTGGAACAATTGGAGGAGCTCTTATTACAAATGCTGGGGCTAATGGAGGAACTATATCGGAATCTCTAGAATCAGTTTTTTTTCTTAAGAATAATAAGGAAATAGAAGTACAAAAAAATGCGCTAACTTTTGGCTATAGACATAGCTCTATCAGAAGAAAAGACATTGTCACCAAAGCCAAGTTTAAATTAACCGTTGGAGATACAGACGAATCTAGACGAAATATAAAAAAATATATTAAACATAGAAATGGTACACAGCCAGTTAAATACCCTAGCGCTGGAAGTGTTTTTATGAATATGGACAATGCTAAAGCAGGAAAAATAATTGAAGACTTAGGGCTTAAGGGATTATCTATTGGAGGTGCAAAAGTTTCAGAACTTCATGCAAACTATATAATTAATACCGGTAATGCAAAAATTGAAGATATCAAAGGATTAATTGAAGAAATACAGGAAATCGCTAAAACAAAAGAGGGGATACTTTTATCTACTGAGGTAAAGATAATAAACGAATGATGAAGAAAATATTAGTGCTTTTATTATCTGTCGTTGTTCTATTTCTTTATTTCCCAATCTTTTGTTTTGTAAAAGAAATAACAGTTGAAGGGAATGCTATCGTATCCGTAGATGAAATAAAAAAAACTTCTGAGCTAAGTGGAAAATTGCTTGCATTTCATAATAAAGAATCTTCTAGAGATAGAATCTTAAATATTAAGTTAATCAACAAAGTTTCATTCAAACAACTTTCACTAACAGAAGTTAAGATAATAGTTGAGGAAAAAAGAATTTTAATGTTTGCCAACGTAGGTAACATTTCAGGATATGTTGATGAAGATTCAAATTTAATAAGGAACATAGGGGAATATCTAACTATAAGCTATCCAATACTTTCCGTAAAATCAGAAACGAATATCAAGGAGGGTGTTTCTTTGTTCAAGCTACTAATAGAGGATCAAATTTTAAGACCTGATGATATTTCGGAAATTTTATTGGATGAAATCATAGGTGCTACAGTATTCATGTCAGATGGCACAGAGATATATTTAGGTAAAGGGAAAATTAGGAAAAAAATAAGTAATTTAACGTTAATATTAGAAGATGGAAAAAGAAAAGAAATGAAGGAATCATATATTGATATAAGTAATATTAAGAAGGGTGTTGTAAATTATAATCTTTAGGATTATAATGGCATAAATGGCAGATAGTAATGTAATTGTTGGACTTGATATTGGAACAACAAAAATCTTATGTTTAGTAGCTGAAGTCAGAGCCCCTGGCGATGTAGAAATTATTGGAGTTAGCTCTTACCCTTCTAAAGGTTTACAAAGAGGGATAGTGCTTAATATTGACGCTACAGTTGATTCAATCAGACAGGCTATTGAAGACGCTGAGAAAATGGCAGGCACAGAAATCACAAGTGTGATTGTAGGAATTGCTGGTGGTCACATCAGAAGTCTTAATGGTCACGGGATGATAACACTTAGAAATAGAGAAGTTACAAAGAGAGACCTAGACAGAGTTATTGAATCGGCAACAGCGGGCGCACAACCAGCAGATAGAGAAGTTATACACGTAATGCCTCAAGAATTCATAGTTGATGGTGAAAGAAAAATCAAAGATCCTGTTGGGCTTTACGGTGTGAAGCTAGAAGCTAAAATCCACATGGTTACCGCTCAAGTTACACAAGCTAAAAATCTTGTAAAATGTGTTCATAATTCTGGTGTTGATGTTCAGTCTTTAGTTCTTGAACAAATTGCATCAAGTGAAGCAGTTTTGACTCCTGACGAAAGAGATGTTGGTGTTGTTCTTCTAGATTGTGGTGGAGGTACAACAGATATAGCCGTCTTCTCAGATGG
>Ga0209252_1000946_pt1 | contig 20326 bp, 21 predicted proteins | sample SaaInlV_135m_DNA_3_FD_184673 | JGI IMG/M metagenome (GOLD analysis project Ga0209252, IMG submission 184673) | Marine microbial communities from expanding oxygen minimum zones in the Saanich Inlet - Saanich Inlet SI074_LV_100m_DNA (SPAdes) (version 2) | ecosystem: Environmental > Aquatic >... | reverse complement strand
AATTGGGTTGCTGTTGATCCAAATGAAAAAAATTTAAAGTATATAGATAATTGGAAATTTAAATCAACAATAATAAAAATGCCTAAATCAATTAGCGCTGATGGTGGATTTAAGGACTTGTATATTACAAATATTGATTCGGGATCCTCATTACTTATTCCAAAACTTAATTCCAATTCTGAGCACAGAGAGTCTTACGACTATTACTTTCCCTATAAAAAAGTAAAAATTGAAACTATTAGTATAAATGAATTATTAAATATTTATAATCTAACAAATATTTTACTTAAGCTTGATATTCAAGGTATTGAAGGTGATGTTCTTACATCAATTAATGAAAAAAATTTAGAAAAAATAATTCTAATTGAAACTGAACAAAATTTCAATTTAACCCCAACTATGCAGGGAACTACAAAATTTTACGATTTACAAAAGTTTTTAGAAGATAATAATTTTGAGATTTTAGAAATTGAAACGGTGAATTATTCAAGAAGTAAATCAAATAAAAGAGGAAATAAAAATATTATTTGTGAATCAAATGTAATTTTTGCTAGATCACATGATTATGTTTTGTCAAAGGGTATAAAAGAATGTTTCTCGCTGATGGGAGGATATTTATCCTATAAATACTATGGTGAGATATTTGGTCTTTGTGAAAAAATTCTAAAACACCAAGAATTCAAAGTTTATCATCCAGAAATTAAAAAAATTCTTAAAGAATTAAAATAAAAAAAGTTAACATATAATATTTTGAAAAAAATCCTTTTGGACTCTTATTTTATAATCAGAAAATCTGGTATACCTAAAAAAGAGATTCTAATTATACTTATTTCTTCATTAGTAACTCTCTTCTTTGAAATTGTTGGCATTGGAATATTCATCCCACTAATTGATATTATAATTAAGGGCAGCACTAGTATTAATTTAGGATTTACTTTGATTTCAATAGAAAATATAGATACAGTATCTCTTTACTTAATTATTTCAGTTGTAATATTATTAACTATTGGCCTAAAATCATTTATTTCATTAATAAATGCATATTTAATTGCAAATTTTTGGAGTTCTGCCAATCTAAAGATTAGCATGAATGTTTTCAAAAATATTCTCAATATGGATTATAATGAATTTACTAAAAAAAGTAATTCTTCATACTCAAATATAATTGTATTGGAAATTGAAAAATTTTCAGAATTAATAAGTTCATTAATAACTTATATTTTAGAAATCTTTATACTCATTTCAATATTCATAATTTTACTATTTTACGATTTTTACTCGTCTGTTTTTACCTTTATATTATTATTTATTTCAATAATAATTATCTATCTATTATTCAAAAAAAGACTAGTTTATTGGGGTATTTATAGACAGGAATCTCAGGATAAATACCAAAATGATATAAAATCAGGTTTACTTAGCTATATATCCATTTACACAAATGGTGGGCTTGATTATTTTTTAGGGAATGCGGCTAACTCTCTTCAAAAAAGAAACTTGTTTATAGGTAGACAAAAAATATACGCTAGTATCCCTAAGAATTTTATTGAATTTTCAGGAATTCTAATAATTATTAGTACAGGATTCTTTTTGTATGAATTCCTTAACCTATCATTAGAGGAAATAGTTAGTTTTTTATTAATTCTTTTAATTTCGTTTACAAGGATTTTACCATCTTATAATCGGATATTAAACAGTTTCAATCAATTAAATTTTTCAAAATCAATAATTGATACTATAAAAGACTATCTAACATACAGTAACAAGAAAAACGAATTTGGAACAGAAATGGAAAAGTTTAAAAAACTTATTTCATTGAAAGAAGTTATGTATAACTATCCCAATTCAAATATTAAATTTGGTCCTTTTTCATTAGGAATCAATAAAGGTGATATTTTTGGAATTTTTGGAAAATCAGGTTCTGGAAAGTCTACATTAATTAAATTGATAATGGGAATAGTTGACCCAGTTGATGGTGAAATTGAAATAGATGGATTTAATTATAAAGAAATTAAAAAGTCTTCATTTAAAAATTCATTTGGTTATATAGAACAAAACGTTAGATTATTCAATGCCAGTTTATTTGAAAATATAACATTAACAAATAATATTAAATATGATAGAGATTGGTATAAAGACCTACTTAAGATATGCAGGCTTGAAGAAGTTGATGAATTAAATCATACCAAATTAATTCAGGAGGATGGAATTAATTTATCAGGTGGTCAAATTCAAAGAATTGGACTTGCACGAGCACTTTATAAAAAACCAAAAATATTAGTATTAGACGAATTTACAAGTTCATTAGACAAGATTAATAAGGAAAAAATAATAGAATCTATTTTGGAATTCAAAAACTCACAAAATTTAACAATCATCATGATTTCACATGATCTAACTCTTAAAGATTTCTGTGATGATGTATTAATACTGAAATAAAAAAGCCTAATTGAAATAAATAATAACCTAATGGATAATAATATCTTTAACAATTCACAATCATTAAAGTTAAATGATAAAAGTAAATCACTTGTAAATCAGTTTAATTATAATTATAATTTAATAAAAGAACAAATTGGTAAAGGAGATAATCTTCATTCAGAATTATCTAAAATATATGATCAAATATTTTCAAACGTTCTTAATCTATCAAATAGTTTGGAGCAAACTGTTTTTTTTAATGAGTTAAAAGATTACGGTAAAAATTTATTAAATGAGGATTTACATCATTTTAAAACTAGAGACAAGTTCTTTAAAGAAACAAGTAAGCTTGATGATGAAAAATATCTGAAAGGCCGAATAAGTTTTCTTGGAAGGTTGCTATTGAAACTTATTTTTTTATCAATAACTCCTAAATTAAGGAATAATGTAAAAAAGGGAAAGTATAAAAGAGAAGATTTATCTGTTAACAGTGGCATTAGAATTTTCTTGATGACATTAATCCTTAATTTAGAATTTAGAAATAAAGGAATACTAAAAGAATTATCAATTTATAAGAAAAAAAGATTAATTGTATCAGGCCTTTCACTGGAGCTAAGTATTCCATCAAATTGGTGGGAGGATAAAGATGCTATTAAGACACCTAGAACATCATATATGCATTTTGATGAATCTATTAGTAATCCAAAATCAATTATGTATTTGTCAAAAGTTAACAAAAACAATGGACCTTTTTCAATGTTGGTTGATTCAAAGAATATAATCAACCCGTCTCCAATTCAATTTTTATTAGGAAGAGTCATTGGAAAAGTTGGGCGAGAGAAGTCTAAAATAAGTCATTTATTCAATCACAAATATCATCAAACACTAGGTTGTAATGTATTTAGAAGTTACTTTGATAAAATACCTGCTGAATTAAAGTTTAACAGTCATTTTGGTTTTGATATTGAAAAAAATTCTAAAATTGAATCAAAATTGATTAAAAATGAAAAAGTTTTATATGGAGATTTTGGAGATTTTTTCATTTTTGATGGATCCGAAACATTACATAGAGGTGGACTGATTAAGCAGGGTGACAGACTAGTTTTTCAAATTATTTTCGGAGAGTATAAGAGGAACTACATTTTAAAGAAGATCATTAATAAAATTTCAAAAAAGAATTGAACTAATATGATAATTCCATTCAACAGTATCAATAAACAAAATAATAACCTTAGAAAAGACATATTAAAAATTATTGAAGATTCAATTGATGACTCCTCATTTATTGGCGGTAAGCACCTAAAATCATTTGAAAGCAATTTTAAAAAACTAACAAAATCTAAACATTGTATTTCTGTAGCAAATGGAACAGATGCTATTTACATATCTTTAAAATATTTAAACCTATCTCCAGGGGATGAAGTAATTATCCCAACTGATACCTGGATAAGTACGGCAGAGGCTGTAACTCAAAATGGAGCTAATGTTGTCTTTGCAGATATTGATAATTACAATACAATTTGTTATGATAGCATAATAAAAAAATTATCAAAAAGAACTAAGGCAATAATAGCTGTTCATCTTTATGGGCAGTCTGCTGATATTAAAAAAATTCAAAGCTTATGTCAGAAGGAAAATATATGTTTAATTGAAGACTCAGCTCAGGCTCATATGACATATGTTGACGATACTCATGTTGGAAATTTTGGTTTAGCAGGAACGTTTAGTTTTTTCCCATCTAAGAATTTAGGAGCTTTAGGTGATGCAGGATGTATAATTACTAATGATAATAAATTTGCTGATTTTGCAAGAAAATTTGCTAACCACGGAAGCTTGGTTAAACACCAGCATGAATTCAGTGGAATTAATAGTAGACTTGATACTATTCAAGCAAGAATCTTAAGCCTTAAACTTATTTATCTAAAAAATTGGATTGAAAAAAAAATAAAAATTTCAAAAAAATATTTCCTTGAGTTGAAAGATGAAAGAGAAATTAAATTACCTATTTTAAGACCTAACACTGAACATTCTTTTCACCAATTTGTAATTGAGGTTGACAGTGCACAGAAGTTAGCGATATTTCTTAAAAAAAATGGAATAGGTTATGGTATTCACTACCCTCTTCCTTTACCATTGACCCAAGCATACCTAAAAAAAAGTACAGATTATGAATTAGAATATCCAAATTCTAGTCAGCGAGTTGGTAAAATTATAAGCCTTCCAATATATCCTGAACTAACTAATAAAGAATTAAATTATATCATCAATACCTTAAAGAACTATAATAAATGAGAAAATTAAATTTTGCAATAATAGGCTGTGGATTAATTGGAAAACGCCATTGTAAACATGCTTTAAAAAACGGTAACTTAATTGCAATATGTGATATTGATTTAGAAAAATTAAAGACTGTTGCAAATGAATACAAAATTAAAAATCAGTATCAAAAAATAGAAGATCTAATCCATAATCATAAAGAGGAATTAGACATAATTTCGATTTGCACTCCCAATGGATTACATTTTAATCATTCATTGATATCTCTTCAGAATAAAATTAATGTTTTATGTGAAAAACCTATGGCACTATCTATAGACGACTGTAACAAAATGATTATTACAGCTAAAAAAAATAATGTAGAATTGTTTGTAGTAAAGCAAAATAGGTTTAACCCTCCTGTGGAAGTATTAAAAAAATTAATTCAAGAAGATAAGCTGGGAAAAATCTTTAGCTATCAATTATCATGTTTCTGGAATAGAACTGCAGAGTATTACAATCAGTCAGATTGGAGAGGTACCAAGAAACTAGACGGAGGCACTTTGTTTACTCAGTATAGTCATTTTATAGATTTAGTGTATTGGTTTTTTGGCGATATTAATGATTCCTCTAGTTATTTAACAAATTATAATCATAATGACACAATAGATTTTGAGGATACAGGAGTAGTAATAATTAAACATTTATCAGGAGTTACAGGTTCTCTAAATTATACTACAAATTCATTTGGTGAAAACATGGAAGGTTCATTAACCGTGTTTTCTGAAAATGCTACAATTAAAATAGGAGGTAAATATTTAAATGAAATAGTTTATTTTAAAAGTGATAAAATTCAATTACCAAAAATCAATCATATTGATAAGCCTAATCAATACGGAACTTATCAGGGTTCAATGTCAAATCATGATAAAGTTTACAGTAATATCGTCGACGTAATTACAAATGGAGTAACTGCCAGGGCAAATATGCTTGATGGAATGAAGTGTGTTGAGATAATCTCAAAAATCTATGCTTCTAAAAAATAAATTTACTCGAGTTATTCATTATGAAAACGTTGACAGTAATTTGGGCTTTAATAAAGAACTTAACTGTTTAAATAATAAATTAAGTTATGGAGAAGGTAACTCACTAGAATTAGAAATCTCTAAACTAGGACTAAGCTCATATACCTTTATTTATAATTCAAATAATAATATAGATAATCAGTTTTGGAGTTCTTTTAAAAAAAACGATATTTTATTTATAGATTCAAAAGAATTTATTTTAAAACATTATGGGGAAATTTTAAAATTAAAATCGCATAATATAATTGTGATTATTTGGGATGGAACCTTCTATGACTATTCAAAATTTAAAGATTCATTTAATCTAGTCTTAACCTGTTCTGAGTCTTTCAAAAAAAAGTATCAAGCTTTAGACATTAATTGTGAAATTTTATATTTTTCTTTTTCAACTGATGCCTACAAAGAGTTGATTGTTAATTGGAATCAAAGAAAAAGTAGGCCAGCTTTTTTAGGGTCAATAAATATCAGGAATTCTTCTCATTTCGATAGAATAGATACATTATTTAAGCTAAGAAATGAAATTGATTTATATTTAAATTTTGGCAATTATTTTATTCTAAGAATCTTTTGGTTATTCATTAAAAAACCGACAATAATGTTTAAATATCTATTGCTTTTTCTTAAATCAAATAAACCAAAATTTGGAATCGATTATTTTGAGGAAATTGGAAAAAGAAAAATAATAATAAATAATCATTTAGATCAAACAGAACATGCAGCAAATATTAGAATTCTTGAAATTACAGGTATGCACGCTCTCATGATAACAGATACAAAAAAAGGTATCTTTAAAATTTTGCCAAAAAACTCAATGATTTTATACAATTCACCAAATGAAATTCTAGATTATTTAAATAAACTTGAAGATGAGGAGATGTATCAAATTGCTAAGAACGGTTTTAAATATGTCAAAGACAATTACTCTCCAACTAATAGAGCAAAAAAATTAACTGATATATTAATGAATTATGGTCTAATAAATGATCTGAACTTGGCCTGATATAACAAAAATTACACTGTGATATCTTCAATTAATTAGAATTGAGTTTATATTTTTGTTATTTGATAATCTATTAAAGATTAAAGGTTGGGAAATGTTTTAAATAAGTTTCAAAAATTATATTATTTTTAATTGAATATCAAAAAAAGTTTTTATTGTGAAACAAATTAGCTCAAATTATTATAACCAAAGATATCTATCATCACAATCTAGTGTGGCTAATGACAATATTTTACTTTATAAAAAATTATTTGTTCCTCACTCCTCTAATGAAATGGTTGTTTTGGATTTTGGATGTGGAGAAGGAGTTTTATTAAGCTTAATGAATTGTAAATATAAAATAGGGGTTGATATTAATGAGTCTGTATTAGATAAAACAAAAAATTTAGGAATAAATGAGTTTCACAAAAACTTGAATAATATCAAATCAAACTCAGTTGATTTGATAGTTTCTAATAGTGCTTTAGAGCATGTTCCAAACCCACATAAAATATTGAGTGATTTATATGACATTCTTAAGATAAATGGCAAAATTATTTTTAGAGTTCCTCATGAGACTCTTGGATGGAATTATAAACCCGGAGATTGGAATTATCATCTATTTACCTGGTCCCCTATGGCTTTAGGTAATTTGTTTAATGATGTTGGATTTCAACAAATAGAGGTAAAAATAGAAAAGAGTAAAAGACCTCCATTTTTTAAGATACTCAGAATGATGTATTTAGAAAAGTTAGCAGGATATATATACAGATTATTAAGAATGATGCTAGATGAATTAGGAATAAAACCTATTGGTGTTGACGGTTATAGCATTGTATCAGCAATGAAAAAATAAAATATCATTGTCACAAGTGATAGTTTTAAATTATTAATATAAATGAAATTCAAGTTAAAAAAAGCTAAGATTAAAGATTCTGAAATTGGCAAAAATGTAACAATATATGATCCTTCAAACATATACAATTGTAAAATTTGCGATGATGTATTTATTGGCCCTTTTGTTGAAATACAAAGAAATTCTAAAATTGGTAAAAGTTCTAAAGTCCAATCCCATTCATTCATTTGTGAGGGAGTTCAGATTGGTGAAAATTGTTTTATTGGACATTCTGTTGTCTTTATAAATGACAAGTTTTCTGATGGTAGTCCTGCAAATGGTGATAAATCAAAATGGAAAAAAACTGAAATATCAGATAATGTATATATCGGGTCTAATTCTACTATTCTTCCTGTTAAAATTTGCAGTGATGTAGTAATAGGAGCGGGAAGTGTAGTTACTAAAAATATAACTCATCCTGGAAAATATGCTGGTAATCCTGCAAAAAAACTAATTTAAAATGTCCCAAATAATACCCCTTAAAACATTCAGTGACTCACGTGGAGATCTTACTGTTATTGAAAATGAATTGCCATTTAAAATTAAAAGAGTTTACTATATATATAATTGTGATGGTTCGCCAAGGGGTTATCATGGCCATAAAAAAACTTATCAAGCAATTGTTTGTTTAGGAGGATCGGTTGATTTTTATTCTCAAGATAAAAGTCAAAAAACCATTAAATATGTTTTGGACAAACCGGATATTTGCTTATTAGTTGAACCTTCTGATTTTCACTGGTTTGATAACTTTACAAAAGATGCTATAATTCTTGTTATGGCCTCTGAGCTTTTTGATGAAAATGATTATGTATACGAGAGATAAAAATTAAGATTATGATACCATTTATTTCATTTAAATATAGAAAAGAAGAGATAGGTAAAGAAATCATTAATTCTATAAAACATATAATTGAATCTGAGAAATATGTACTTGGTGAGAATACATCAAAATTTGAAAAAAATTATGCTAATTTAATCACTTCGGATTATTGTATTGGAGTTGGAAGTGGACTAGATGCTCTTAGTATTTCATTAAAATCTCTTGGACTAACTCATGGTGACGAAGTTATAGTTCCATCCAATACATATATTGCATCATGGCTAGCAATCTCATCTATTGGGGCAAAAATTATTCCCGTTGAACCTGATATAAAAACTTATAATATTAATCCTGAATTAATTGAAAATAAAATAACTCCCAAAACAAAAGCTATAATGCCTGTACATCTATATGGGCAACCATGTAATATGACTAGAATTATGGAGATTGCAAAAAACAATAATCTTTATGTTATCGAGGATAACGCCCAAGGTCATTTGTCTAAATGGAATAATAGCTACACTGGTACATTTGGAGATATAAATGCTACTAGCTTTTATCCAACTAAAAATATAGGAGCAATTGGAGAGGCTGGCGCAGTAACAACAAATAATTTAAATCTAGCAGAGTATGTTAAACTTTACAGAAATTATGGATCTAAGATTAAATACCAGAATAATATTAAAGGAGTGAACAGTAGAATTGATGAAATACAAGCAGCAATAATTAATGTCAAGCTAAATTATATAGTTGAGATGAATAATGAAAGAATTAAGAATGCAAAACTATACAATGACCTGTTAAAAAATACAGATATTATTACACCGTATAATCATCCAGATTCATACCATACCTATCATTTGTATGTGGTAAGACACACTAAAAGAGATAGTCTTCAAAAATATCTTTATGATAAAGGCGTTCAAACTTCAATTCATTATCCAATAATTCCTCAAAATCAAAAAGCCTACAAAGAATACAACTTTAGACCTAGTCCAATTGCAGAGGAACTTGCTTCCACTTCATTAAGTTTACCAATTTACCCAGGAATAGAAGAAAATGAAATAGAATATATCTCAAATCTATTAATGGAATTTTGTTAAAATGACGAATAATTACTGTACTCTTTTTGATTCTAATTATTTAGCATTTGGTGTAAACCTAATAGAGTCTTTAAAAGAAAATGATGAAAATGGAATAATATATGTTGTAACACTCGATAAGATTGCACATGATGAGTTACTAAGACTTAATTTTAACAATGTAGTTTTAATTGATAGTAGTGAGATTGAAAAAGCCTATCCTCAATTAAAGACTATAAAACCAAAAAGATCTAAAGCAGAATATTTTTTTACACTTAGTCCAGTAGTATGTAAATATATTATGGAATTGTTTGTTGATATTAATAGACTGACTTATCTTGATTCTGACTTGTATTTTTTTAGTAGTCCTGCACCACTTTTTGAAGAGATTAAAGACTCATCCATTGCTATTATTGAACATAGATTTAGCTTTTTAACTAGATCAAATATAAAGTATGGAAGATTTAATGTAGGATGGATATCATTTTCTAGAGATGATCAAGGCTTAGAGTGTTTGAATAAATGGTACAAGGATTGTATTGATTGGTGTTTTCAGAAGGTTGAACCTAAAAGATACGCAGACCAAAAATATCTTGATATATGGCCATTAAAGTATAGAAATTTAAAAATTATAAAACACAAAGGAGCTAATTTAGCATCTTGGAATATTGCAAATTATAAGATTAAAAAAATTAATAATCAAGTGTATGTTGATCAAGATAAATTAATTTTTTTTCACTTTGCTAATATTAAACAAATTGGTGTTTTAACCTTTAAAACTAACTTGAGTAGAGTTTTAATTAGGACTTCAGGTATAATAAAAGACGATATTTATATTCCATATCTCAAATCATTATCTGAGAAACTCCAAAAGCTTGACTTTAAGATTCTATCCAAGAAGGATATTAATCATAAATCCTTTTTTATTAATATCTTAGTTAAATTATATAGAGGCATGAGAGACTTAATATATAACGATATTATAGAACTTAAATAAATGAGCAATAAAATATTAATCACAGGAGGTACGGGTTCTTTTGGAAACCAGTTTTTAAAAAAGATTATTAATGATGAAAAATACTCTGAAATAAGAATTTTTTCCAGAGATGAAAAAAAACAGTATGAAATGCGAAAAAATTACACTAGTGAAAAAGTTAATTTTTTTATTGGAGATGTAAGGGACAGAGATTCTATTGAAGAGGCTATGATAGATGTTGATTACGTATTTCATGCAGCTGCCCTAAAACAAGTTCCATCTTGTGAATTTTTCCCAATAGAAGCTGTTAAAACAAATATTATAGGCGCAAACAACGTTTTAGATTCTGCCTTAAATAATTCTATTAAAAAGGTTGTAATCCTTAGCACCGATAAGGCAGCATATCCAATTAATTCTATGGGTATGTCAAAAGGTTTAATGGAGAAAGTAATGATTGCTAAATCAAAAAAAATAAACACTAACAATACTATTCTGTGTGGAACAAGATACGGCAATGTTATGGCTTCTCGAGGATCTGTTATACCTCTTTTTATTGAACAAATTAAAAAAAACAAATCATTAACAATTACAGAAGGATCAATGACAAGGTTTATGATGAATCTTGCTAGTGCTGTTGATTTAGTTGAGTATGCCTTGGAAAATGGAAAACAAGGAGAAATTTTTGTTCAAAAGTCTCCTGCTGTTGAAATTAAAGTTCTAGCTGAAGCATTAATTGATGTCTATAAATCTAATTCTAAAATAGTTGAAATAGGTATCAGGCATGGTGAAAAAATGCATGAAACACTAATTACAAAAGAAGAAATGCTCTTATCTAAAGATTTGGGAAGTTATTACAAGATTTGTCCTGATGCGAGAGATCTTAATTACGATAAATATTTCTCGTCAGGAATTAAAAATAAAATAGGAAATGATTACACTTCAGAAAACACTAAACGTCTTGATAAAAAACAAATGATCGATTTATTACTAACAATACCAGAAATTAAAAATGATATTTCATAACTAATTAATTTAAATTGAAAATTGGAATAACAGGTAAGAATGGCTTTATAGGGTACCATCTTGTAAATACAATTAAGCAAGTCAAAAAGTATAAAGTAATTGATTTTAAAAGAGATTTTTTTTTAAATGAAAAATCTCTTGATAGGTTCACATCTTCTTGTGATGTAATAGTCCATCTTGCAGGAGTTAATAGACATAAAGATGAAGACTTCTTGTTAAAAACGAACATTGATCTTTCAAGAAAAATTTCAGATTCAATTTCCAGGGTAAATTTTAAAAAAAAATTAATTTTTATTTCTTCAACACATGAAAAATCAGACACTAACTATGGAGTATCAAAATTAAAATCTAGAGAAATTTTAATTGAGTCATCTAAAATCAATGGGTTTAACTTAACCTCTTTAATTGTTCCAAATGTTTTTGGCCCTTTTTGTAAACCAAATTATAATTCATTTATAGCGAACTTTAGTAATGCATTAGTGAATAATGATAAGCCTAAAATTTTAATTGATGATTCAGTAAAACTAATTTATATTCAAAGTCTTATTTCTGTCATTGTTAGCGAATTTGATTCTTCCTCAAATGATGAGAAATTTGTCAAAAATGAATTTAAAATAAAAGTTAGTGAGGTTTTAAAAACATTAAAGAATTTTAAAAAAACTTATATAGAAAATGCAGAAATACCAGATATCTCCAAACGACTAAACCTTAACTTATTCAACACATTTAGAAGTTACATAGATCATAAAACATTCTATCCCCAACTTTACAAGAATAATATTGATGATAGGGGTAGTTTTATTGAAGTTTTAAGATCTAATTCTCAAGGGCAATATTCATTCTCAACAACTAAACCTCAAGTTGTTAGGGGGAATCATTTTCATACCAGAAAAATTGAAAGATTTGCAGTTATTAGTGGAGAAGCATTAATTAGAATGCGAAAAATTTCCTCAAATGAGATTATCGAATATAAATTATCTGGTAAAACACCATCATTTGTTGATATTCCATTATGGTATACTCATTCAATACAAAATATAGGAGAAGAAGACTTATTGACTCTATTTTGGATTAATGAACCATATAAAGAGCAAGACTCTGACACATTCTTTGAAATTGTTTAATTTTACATATTATGAATCAACTTAGAGTTTTAACAATTGTCGGAACTAGGCCAGAGATTATTAGATTATCTAGAATTATTTTAAGACTCGAAATTTCAAATTCAATTGATCATAAGCTGCTTCATACTGGACAGAATTATGATCATGAATTAAATGAGATTTTTTTTAAAGACCTAGGATTAAGAAATCCTGACTATTTATTAAAAACTGCTGGATCTTCATTTGCAGACACACTATCTGAAATTTTAAAGCAAACAGACAAACTACTAGATCAAATAAAGCCCCAAGCAGTTATAATTCTTGGAGATACTAATAGTGCTCTTACGTCTATTTTAGCAAAAAGAAAAAAAATACCAATTTTTCATCTGGAGGCTGGGAATAGATGTTTTGACGAGAGAGTACCAGAAGAAATTAATAGAAAAATTGTTGATCATATTTCTGATATTAATCTTACATATTCTTCTATAGCAAGAGAACACCTTATAAGAGAGGGTATTAAGTCTGATAGAATTATTAAGATAGGCTCGCCAATGAAGGAGGTTCTTAATGCATATTCCAAAAAAATAGCTAAGTCAACTATTCTAAACAAACTTGGACTTAAGAAAGAAAAGTATTTTGTTCTTTCATGTCATAGAGAAGAAAATATTGATTTAAATTTTCAGAAAGTAATTAAGATAATAGATTCAGTTTCAAATCATTATAAGCTTCCAATAATTTTTAGTGCTCACCCAAGAACTAAAAAGAAAATTGAATCTAAAAAAATCAAGTTTGACCCATTGGTGAAATTGATTAAACCACTAGGATATGTTGATTATGTAAACCTTCAAATGAATTCAAATCTAGTAATCTCAGATAGTGGAACAATTTCTGAAGAATCTTCAATTTTAAATTTTAATGCCATCAACCTAAGAGAATCTCATGAGAGGCCAGAGGCAATGGAAAACCCTCCACTAGTTATGTCTGGTTTGAATGTTGAAAGAGTTATACAATCTATAGATTCGGTGCTAGAAACTGCATCAAACACCCCAAAACTAGTTAGAGATTATAATGAAGATACTGTGTCTACTAAAGTCGAGCGAATACTTTTATCATACACAGATTATGTAAACCGGGTTGTATGGCAAAAAGAATCTTAATATATACTAATCATTATTTTCCAGAACAATTTAAGATCAATGATGTAGTTGATTGGTTGAAAGTAGATGATTTTAAAATTAGGGTTGTAACGGGGACACCAAACTACCCAAGTGGAACTATTTATAGTGGATATGGCATTTTTTCTAAAAAATCCGTTGAGATTAAAGATAATTTAACTATCAACAGACTTCCCCTTATACCTAGAGGTTCAGGTTCGAAATTATTTATAGTTTTTAACTATTTATCATATTTTATAAGTACTCTGGCATTTACATTCTACCTGATTTTTTTCAAAAAAAAATATGATGTGGTATTAGTTCATCATACAAGCCCCTTCTTTATATCAATTGCTCCAATTATTTATAAAACTTTTAGATCAAGTAAAAACATATTATGGGATCTTGATATTTGGCCTCAGACTCTTGAGGGAATGAATATTATAAAAAATAAAACTTTAATCAATTCATTGGAGCACATAGTTAAAAAAATATATAAATTTTATGATGAGGTTTTAATTACCTCTAGAAGCCTACAAAATATTATTAATTCTAGGGTAGATGAAAATAAAATACATTTTTTTCCAAATTGGGCTGACCAAGAAATTGAATCTCAAAAAGTTTTAAATGACATAGAAATAGAAATTGATCCTGATTTCCTAAACATAATTTATATGGGAAACGTTGGAGAAGCTCAAGATTTTGATTTGGTTGTAAAATCTCTTCAAACATTAAAGAACATCAAAATCCGATTATACATAATAGGGGGCGGTAGATATAAATCTAAATTTAAAGAACTAGTTGATATAGATAATTTAAGTTCAAAAATAATATTTGTAAAGCATCAAAATTTATCTAATGTTTATTCTTATGCTATTCAATCAGATCTTCTTTTCTTATCATTAAAAAATGAAGAAATATTTGAATACACTTTACCGGCAAAATTACAGATGTACATGAGTATTGGAAAGCCAATACTTGCTATGATTAGTGGAGAGGCTAACAACTTAATAAACAACTCAAATGTTGGAATTGCAGTTGAGTCAGGAGATTATATTAAATTAGCAGATGAAATCAACAATATTTGCAATAATAAATACGATTTAAAAAAAATGGCATATAATTCTAAGCAGACTTATGACTTAAATTTTAAATCTACTTTAAGAAGAGAACAGATAATTAAACTAATTAAATCAATTTAAAACAACCATGAAAGGAATAATATTAGCTGGTGGAAGTGGAACTAGGTTACATCCTATTACTATTGGTGTATCAAAGCAAATGCTCCCTGTTTATGATAAGCCAATGATTTACTATCCTTTATCAACATTGATGTTAGCTGGAATTACGGAGATTCTTATTATTTCAACCTCTAAAGATATTAATAGATATAAAGAATTATTTAATAATGGCAATCATTTTGGTCTTAGTATTAGTTATGAAGTTCAACATCAACCAAATGGTTTGGCTGAGGCATTTATTATAGGAGAAAGTTTTATAGGATCTGACACAGTTGCTTTAATTCTAGGAGACAACTTATTCTACGGAGAGGGATTATCAGAATTATTATTAAATTCCAAAAAAAGAGTTGAAGAAGATAACTTAGCTTCAATTTTCGCATACTCTGTAGTAGACCCAGAAAATTATGGAGTAGTTAACTTTGATGACAAAATGAAGCCTACTCAAATTATAGAAAAACCGGATTACCCATCTAGTAATTTTGCTGTTGTAGGGCTTTATTTTTTTCCAAATAGTGTAGTTGAGATTGCAAAAAAAGTTAAGCCTAGTGATAGAGGTGAACTTGAAATCACATCTATAAATAACGAATATTTAAATGAAGGAACCTTGTTTGTTGAAAAAATGGGAAGAGGTTTTGCCTGGTTTGACACCGGAACAGCAGACTCACTTTTAGACGCATCCTATTTTATTAAAACTCTTGAAAAAAGAAATGGTCTAAAAATTGGTTGTATTGAAGAGATTGCACATGATAATAACCTTATATCAACTAAAGACTTGAAATCTTTAATATTAAAGATGAAGAATAATTCATACTCTGATTATCTAGTAAAAAAGTTAAAGATTAAATAATGTCTTACAAAAAATCTGAAAAAATTAATGAAGTCAAAGTCATTGATTTAACGATTAATAAGGATTCTAGAGGATATCTTTTTGAAAGCTTTAAAAAAATTGATATACTAAATGATATTAATTTTTGTCAGGATAATGTAGTAAAATCAAAATACTCATGTCTAAGAGGTCTTCATTATCAATTTGAACCACAAGCACAATCAAAATTGATTACAGTTATAAAAGGAGAGATTCAGGATGTTGCTGTAGACCTAAGAAAATCAAGTCCAACATTTGGAAAATATTTCAGTATAATCTTATCAGATAGTAATCTTAAACAACTTTTTATACCTAAAGGCTTTGCACATGGTTTTTTAACATTATCTAAAGATTCAATTGTTCATTATAAAGTTGATAATTTTTACACCCCACACTGTCAATCATCTATTGCGTTCAACGATAAACATATTGGTATTGATTGGAATATAAATGAAAAAGAAATATTTACATCTGATAATGATAGAAACAATTCAAGTTTTTTAGACATAAAATATTTCAATTAAATTTTATGAAAAAGATTTTGATTACTGGAGGAAAAGGGCAGTTAGCAAAAACATTCAAAAGTATTGAAACAAATTATATGTCATTTAAGTTTGTAATAAAGTCAAAACAAGATCTAGACATTACGAACCATGAATCTTTAGCAGATGAAATTCTTCAAAACAATTATGATTTTATTATTAATTGCGCTGCATACACAGATGTTAACAAAGCTGAAGAATTTAAGGATAGAGCTGTATCTGTTAATTCTAATTCAGTAAAACAAATTTTAGAATTAATTAATGGCACTAACTGTAAATTAATTCAATTTTCATCAGATTATGTTTTTGATGGATATAAAGAAACTGAATATAATGAGACAGATAAAGTAAATCCAGTAAACAATTATGGTTATTCAAAATATTTGGCAGAGAAACATATTATAAATTCTACTTCTCAATCTACCATAATTAGAACTTCTTGGTTGTTTAGCGAGTTTAATACCAATTTTGTTAAAAAAATTATAGACTTGTCCAAAGATCAAAAACAAATAAATGTTACAAATAAAGAAATTGGATGTCCAACTTACACCCTTGATTTAGCTAACTTTTGTATGACTTTATGTGAAAAAAATTCACATTGGAAATCTGAAATATTTAATTATTCAAATAGTGGATTTACATCAAGATTTAAAATGGCAAAAAAAATCAAAAATATTTTAAACTTTAGTTGTAAAATATTGAATAGTGAACGTAAAACAAATAAAGACGTTCTGAGACCTTTTAATTCTCGTCTTTCTTTAAATAAAATTAAATCTAGATTTGACATAGTTCCAAGAGACTGGGAAGAAGCCCTAGATATATGTATTAAAAAAATATAATGAAAAAAGTATTAGTAACAGGAGGTGTTGGATTTATTGGCTCGAACTTAATACAAAGTCTTATTAGTAAAGGTTATGAAGTATATTCAATTGATGATTACAGCTCTGGAAGTTTAAAAAATGAACTTGCAGAGGTAAAATATATTAAAATGAATATATTAAACATTTCTGATCTTAATGAAACATTTGATATATGCTTTCATCTTGCGGCAAGAACTTTAGTCCAAGAGTCATTTGAAAGAGTAGATGACTACTTCAGTTCTAATGTATCAGGAACCTTAAATATTGCTAAATGGGCATCTAAAAACAACATAAAGCTTATATATGCTGGTTCTGCCTCAAAACACAATAACCCTCGAAGTTCTCCTTATGCACTGACAAAGTTTTTGGGCGAAGAAATATGTAAGCTTTATAAACTGAATTTTAAATTAGATTTACAAATAGCTAGATTTTATAACGTATATGGACCACTTGAAAGAGTTGATCAAATTAATGGAAATGTAATTGGAATATGGAGGTCAAGAATTCAAAGTGGACTTCCTCTTCAAATTGTTGGAGATGGTGAACAAACTAGAGACTTTATTCATGTATCGGATATAGTAGATGGCCTCATCAAAATAGCAGAATCTAATGCTGAGATAAATGATGCATGGGAATTAGGATCTGGTAATCAGTATAGTATTAATAAACTTTTTAGTTATTTTAAGAATAAATTTCCTGATCTTAAAAGCGAAATGATAGATGATCAACCGGGTAATTTTAGAAGTAGTATTTTAATAAATAATGAAGTATCAAAAAAGTTAAATTGGAATCCAAAAGATAGATTAGAGGATTACATCAATAATTTAATTTAAATTAACATTAATGAAAAATATTTTAATAACTGGGGGTGCAGGTTTTATAGGTTCTCATTTGGTTAAACATTTTACTTTAAAATATCCAAATTATAAAATTATAAACTTTGATATACTATCGTATGCTTCTGATATTTCCAGATTAAATACAATTGAAAATAATAAAAACTATAATTTTATAAAAGGTGATATAAATGACACTCATTTATTAAATGAAGTTTTTCAAAAATTTAAAATAGATTCAGTTATAAATCTTGCTGCTGAGTCTCACGTAGATAATTCTATTAAGAATCCTTATAAGTTTGCTGAAACAAATATTATGGGCACTCTTAATTTATTAAATATTTCAAATAAATTCTGGCAAAAAAAGTCTAATAATTTATTCTACCATATTTCAACTGATGAAGTATATGGAGAATTAGGTAAAAAGGGTTTGTTTTCTGAGTTAACCTCTTATAATCCTAAATCACCCTATTCTGCCTCAAAGGCAAGTTCGGATCATCTAACAAGGGCATTTTATCATACATTTAAATTGCCAATTATTGTTTCTAATTGTTCGAATAACTATGGGCCAGATCAGCATTCCGAAAAATTAATTCCACTTACAATTAAGAAGATAATTGATAATGAAAAAATACCAATATATGGAGATGGTAAAAATATAAGAGATTGGATTTTTGTTAAAGATCATGTAGACGCAATAGACACAATATTTCATAGTAATATGATTGGAGAAACTTTTAATGTAGGAGGTGATAATGAAATTAATAATCTGGATTTAGTTAAAAAAATAATAGAGATTACAGATAATAAATTAGACCGCAAACCTAACACATCTATTGATTTAATCTCATTTGTAGAAGATAGAAAAGGACATGACTTTAGATATGCGATTGATAATACAAAAATTAATAATCAACTTGGTTGGTATCCAAATACAACTTTTATGAATGGCTTAGAAGAGACAGTTGAGTCCTATATTTACAAATCTTAATATTTATAAATATTATTGCTTATCTAAAGAAATAGTTTAATTTTGCAATTCAAAAATTAACAATGTACGCAGTAGTTGAAATACAAGGAAGTCAATTTAAGGTAGAGAAAGATCAAAAACTTTTTGTAAATAGAATTGATGCAAAAGAAGGCTCAAAAGTTTCCTTTGATAATGTATTACTTACAGATGATGGAAATAAAGTTCAGGTTGGTAAGCCAAACATATCTGGGACATCAGTTGAAGCTAAAATTATTGCTCACAAAAAAGATGATAAAGTAATTGTCTTTAAGAAGAAAAGAAGAAAAGGTTATAAAGTCAAGAATGGTCATAGACAACCAATCACTGAAATTATAATTCAAGGTATTAGTGAGAAAAAAGTTGCTACTAAGAAAGAGGTTTCTTCTGAAAAAGTACCTGCTACTAAGAAAGAGGTTTCTTCTGAAAAAGTACCTGCTGCAAAGAAAGCACCAGCTGCAAAGAAAGCACCAGCTGCAAAGAAAGCACCAGCTGCAAAGAAAGCACCAGCTGAAAAGAAAGCACCAGCTGCAAAAAAATAATTAGTTATGGCACATAAAAAAGGAGTAGGTAGTTCAAAAAACGGAAGAGAATCAGAATCAAAACGATTAGGAGTAAAGATTTTTGGTGGACAATTTGCTCAAGCTGGTAATATAATTGTTAGACAAAGAGGTACTGTTCACAATCCTGGTGAAAATGTTTACCTAGGTAAAGACCATACTTTACATGCTAAAATTGATGGTATTGTTTCTTTTAAGAAGAAATCTAACAATAAGTCTTTTGTTTCAGTTGAGCCAATAGAGGCTTAATACCTATAATATTCAGGTTTATATGGCCCATTAACCGGGACTCCAATATATTTTGCCTGTTCTTCAGATAATCCTTCTAATTCAACTCCAAGTTTTTCAAGATGAAGCTTCGCAACCATTTCATCAAGATTTTTAGGAAGCATATACACTTTATTTTCGTAATTATTTGAGTTTTTCCACAATTCTAGTTGAGCTAAAACTTGATTGGTAAATGAGTTACTCATCACAAAACTTGGATGCCCAGTTGCACACCCTAGATTTACAAGCCTCCCTTCAGCTAATATAATTATCTCAGTTTCTTTATTAATTCTAAATGAATCAACCTGGGGTTTGATTGTAGTCTTTTGATCAGAAAAATTAGACTCTAACCATT
>Ga0209252_1000943_pt1 | contig 20350 bp, 24 predicted proteins | sample SaaInlV_135m_DNA_3_FD_184673 | JGI IMG/M metagenome (GOLD analysis project Ga0209252, IMG submission 184673) | Marine microbial communities from expanding oxygen minimum zones in the Saanich Inlet - Saanich Inlet SI074_LV_100m_DNA (SPAdes) (version 2) | ecosystem: Environmental > Aquatic >... | reverse complement strand
ATAAGGTTGAATCTTATATTTCTGATTTTGATTTATTTATAATTCCGTCTCAATATGAAGATCCTTTCCCTAGGGTTGTCATTGAGTCTATGTCCCTCGGTAAACCTATTCTTGGTTATAAGATAGGTGGAATAGGGGAGGCGATTGATGATAATGTTAATGGTTTTTCTTTTAATATTAATGATAATGGCTTAGCCTCTAAAACGGTTGAGTTGATGGAGAATAGCGAATTAAGATTAAAAATGTCATTTGAATCTAGGAAGAAAGCTGTAAATCAATATGACTCAAGGATTATTGCGTCCAAAATAATTGATCAAATTAAACTACTCAGTTCTTGAAGTTCTAAAGCTTACTTTGATACTTACACCCATTAGAGCAAACTCATTTCTGATTGACTTCTCTATAAATCTTCTATAAGTATTAGGTATTCCTTTAGCAAAATTACTAAAAAGAATAAAAGATATCGCCTCAGATTTTGTTTGCGTAGCATAGTAAAGTTTTAATCTTCTCCCTTTGTTGACTGGTGCTGTTGATTTCTGTATGAGAGATTTAAGAAACTTATTTAGATTGTTAGTATTAATCTTGCTCATTTGTGACTTATAAATAGAGTCTATATGCTTATATATAGAGTTTGTATTTAGAGATTTTAATGCTGATACAACAACAACAAAGGCATAATTAATTTCAGTCAAAACATTTAAAGCACTAGCTACTATTCTTTCATTATCTTTTAGACCTTTAGGGATTAAATCTGCCTTATTGATTGCAACAATTATTCCTTTGTTGTTTTTCTTTATTAAGCTAGCAATTTTTAAATCTTGTTTTGTCGGCCCTTGTTCGGCATCTATAATAAGAATAACAATATCTGAGCTTTCAATGGAGCTAACAGCCCGTGATGTAGAATAATATTCGATATCTTCTGTAACTCTTGATTTCCTCCTTAATCCAGCCGTATCAATGAAGGAGTAAGATTTATCTTTCACTTTGATATTAAGATTGACAGTATCCCTAGTTGTTCCAGCCACTTCACTAACCATAGCAATATCATTTTGGGCTAGTGCATTAATCAATGTGGATTTTCCTGCATTTGGTTTTCCAACAATGGAGATTCTAGCTATAGAAGAACGATTGTCACTTATAGTAGTTTTTTCATTCGGGAAAGTATTGAGAATATAGTCTCTTAGTTTACCAATATTTCTATCATGCTCTGCGGCTACTTCAATAAAGTCTTTCACCCCAAGCTTATAGAATTCATTTATATTTTCTTTAGTTCTATTGTCGTCAATTTTATTTATTACTGCTACGAAACTTTTCTTTTCTTTCCTAATTATATTTAGTATTTCTCTATCTTCGTTTTGCAAGCCATTTTTGCCATCTAACAAAAAGATTATTAAATCTGAAGCTTTTATCGTTGAAAGGACTTTTTTCTTTATTAGTATGGGGTAGTGTCCCTTCTCGTTGTCAAAACCACCAGAGTCAACTAAAAAAAACTTACTATTATCTATTATCAACTCTTCTTTAATTAGATCTCTAGTGCTTCCTGGTTGGCTAAATACAATAGATTTTCGCCTTCCTAACAATCTGTTAAACAAAGTAGATTTCCCAACATTTGGTCTTCCTACAACTGATATTAATGGTATCATCAAAAAATGCCTCTAAATATTTATGATTCTAATTTTTATACTAAAAGTGTTAATAAATCAATTTTGTATAAAACTATATTTTCTACAATGAAGTATTTGAAGCTACAAAATAAACAAATTGATATAACCTTTATATCGGATTATATGATGAAGAAGCTAAATTTAAAATATTTAAATAAGGATAAATCAACGGATGTTCTCTCCTTCTCCAATGAAGGCCAGGACCCTGTATTGTTAGGTGAAATATTTATTTCATTAAATTTTGCAAAAAGAAACTGTAAAGAAAATGGAAATTCCCTCATAAAAGAAGTTAAAATTTTACTAATTCATGGGGTTTTGCATTTAGCAGGGTATAACCATGAGAAGAAAACAGATGAAAATATAATGTTTCACTTACAGGAGGAGATTTATGAGAAATTTAAGTAATTTCCTCTTTCTCTTCTTCATACTCATCAAACTCTTCAATCTTAGGTAAATCTTTAATGCTATTTAAGCTAAATATTTCTAAAAATAAATCTGTTGTTGAGTATAAATATGGTCTTCCAGGAACTTCTTTTTCTCCCACAACTTTTATTAGCTCTCTATCTGCTAAAACATTTATAACTCCTGATGAATCAACACCTCTAATATTATCAATCTCTATCTTTGTAGTAGGCTGCTGATTTGCTATTATTCCAAGCACCTCTAAAGCAGCTCTACTTATTTTAAATGGTTTCTTGTTTATAAACTCTTTTAGCAGGTCTTTAAATTCTTCTTTAGTCCTTAGCTGATAGCCGCCACTTATTTCTTGTATTGATATAGATAAATTAAGATCAGCCCATTCTTTAGTTAAATCATCAATTTGGGACTGAGCTTCTTGTGGTGTTATCGAGAGAAAACTAGAAATATCTTTTTTTGAAACTGGTATTTCTGATGTAAAAATTAATGCCTCAATTTTTCTTTTTAGATTATCCATTTTGTCCATCCTTGCGTGTAAATATTATTTGGCTTTGATCTCCTACATCAATATTTATCTGACCATCTTTTATCATATCAAGTATAATAAGAAACCTTGTTATAATGTTACTCTTATCGATATTTGGATTAAAAATCTCTTTAAAGCTAAGCCTATTTTTTATTTTAAACAAATTTAACAACTCCCTTTTGACAATATCTGGATCAATACTTTCTTCGTCTAACTCTATGTCAGGTACCTCTTTGTAGTTTTTATGTTGAAGAACATTCTTGACAGCGGTTATAAGTCTCCATATGTCTGTCTTCTGAACTTCCCATAACGTCGATGACGTAAGGGTTGAATCAAAATGCTTTTTAAAAGTATCCCTTCCTAGTATTTTCCTCTTTGACAATTCTTCAGATAACGCCCTATATTTCTTATATTCCTTTAACATCTGCACCAAATCCATTTCTGGCTCATCTATCAATTCTTCTTTTTCATCTTCGGGGAGTAAAGACCTAGATTTCAGTCTTGCAAGTTCAGCAGCAATAACTAAATAATCACCAATATTATCGAAATCAAACTCTTGTAACAGCTCTACATGTTCAAGATATTGGCCAGTAACTTCAGTCAAAGAAAGATCATGAATATTTAAATTGTTTTCTCTAATTAAATTTAAGAGCAAATCAAGAGGACCTTCATATATATCAAGTTTTACTTTACTGAATTGATTATTTGGACTTTCTATATCTGTCAAAAAAAAACCTTTTCAAAATTATTTTATATTAGTTTCAACTAAATTAAAAAATTTAATATTAACCTTATTGGTTTGAATATAACATTAGGAAATGTATTAAGAAAAAGAAAAATTATAAAAAACCAAAGAATTGAATACTTATATAATATTCTCATGTATTCTTTCGCAATTTTATCTGGTAAAAAACTATATATAATATTTGATCCATCAAGGGGAGGTATGGGAAATAGGTTAAATATTGCTAAGATAATATTCACATATACCATTGTATAGAGAAAGCTACTTAACTTAAAACTATCTCGCATAGTTGCGTATTCTATTTCATTACTAAATATATGAAAGCAAAGAGTAAAAAAAATGGCCAAAATTATATTTGATAATGGCCCAGCAAGAGCAACAATATAAAGACTTCTTCTTTTTTTTATTAAATTATTTTCAATTACTGGTACTGGCTTAGCCCATCCAAATCCTATTATAAGTATTAACAGTGTTCCAAGAATATCTAAATGCTTCAAAGGATTTAGTGTCAAACGTCCTTGATCTCTTGCAGTTGTATCACCTAAAATAAGAGCAGCATAGGCGTGACTATATTCATGTATGGTAAGAGAAAATACAAATATTGAGATAATAATAATATGTTCCATATCTATTCGTTTCTTCTTAAGGGTCCATAATTTTTTAAAATATTCTCTTTAGTTTTTTGGTTTCCCAGGTATCTGCTTGTCGTTGAAATAGAAGAATGACCAAGGTGCCTGCTTACCTCAATTAAATCAGCTCCATTATCATGCAAATTTGTTGCAATAGTATGTCTAAACATGTGAGGACTAATTTTTTTGTATTTTACCTTACCATTCATTCTGATATTATGATTAAGGCAATCATTGCAAACTTTTTTAATTATTTTATCTATTCCCTGCCTTGTTAAAGGCTTTAAAGATTTATTTTTCTTATTTTTAGCGTAGGAACTTACAAATAAATAATCAGATTTATTCGCACCTTCAAGTAGGATTCTTTCGTTATATATATAGTCAATTATATTTTTGTAGTTTGGCGCAGGTTGGTACCTTTCCTTGTTTCCTTTTCCCGAAATTATAATGTATGGTACCAGGCCGTCAGATGAATCTAGTTTTAAATCAGTCATTTTTATCCTTAAAAGCTCAGATACTCTTAATCCGCAATAATAAAGTGTCTCTATCAAGCATCTATCCCTCTTTGGTGAGTTGGTAAAAGTTTCACTTCTTATATGTTCTAAAATCGCATTTATCTGAGAAATTGAAAGGATTTGGGGCTCTTTTGAATTCTTAACTCTTCTATTTGTTACTGGTGATTTTGTTATTTTCTTTTGTGTAACCAAATACCTGAAGAAGCTTGATAGAGTGAATATGATTCTGTCTTTTGAAGATTCAGATCTCTTTTTTGTTTCTTCTACCTTGCTGTTTATTTTTTTATAGAAGTTGAATGTTTCACTATTTTTAAAGTCTTCTATTACCCTCTCTGTTACATTAAAAAAACTTTCTAATCCTTTGGTTTCTATAAAATCTTGGAAAATTAATAGATCGTTTGAATATGATTGAACTGTATTCGAAGTAATACTAGATCCAGTAATCTTTTTATATCTTATAAATTGATCGATTACTTTGTCCATATAAAAATTATGTACCACTCTCCCATGAATTAAGATATGTATTTTGTTCAGCTGTTAATTTGTCAATCTTAATGTTCATTGATCTTAATTTAATCTCTGCAACTTTATTGTCTAGTTTTATAGGCACATCATATACTTTGTTTTCAAGTTTTTGATGATTTTTTACCAAGTATTCAAAACACAAAGCTTGGTTCGCAAAACTCATATCCATAACACTAGAAGGGTGACCTTCTGCAGCAGAAAGATTTACTAGTCTACCGTCAGACAGTAAGCAAACTTTTTTCTTTCCTATAGTGAACTCCTCAATATCGTTTCTAATTTTCTTTGTCTTCGATGCCATCTTTCTTAAAGCATCAATATTAATTTCAACATTGAAATGACCAGCATTACATATAATTGCTCCGTCTTTCATAATTTTAAAATGATGCTTATCGATTACGCTTATATTGCCAGTTACTGAACAAATAAAATCAGCTCTTTTAAAAGCCTCAGTGCCTGTCATAACTTGAAAACCGTCCATTTTAGCTTCCAAAGCTTTTGTGGGATCAATTTCAGTTACAATTACGTTTGCACCCAACCCATTTGCTCTCATTGCAAGACCTTTTCCGCACCAACCATATCCACATACAGCAAAAGTTTTACCTGAAAGCAGTCTATTGGTTGCTCTCATTATACTGTCGAGAACACTTTGACCAGTACCATATCTATTATCGAATAAATGTTTAGTAAATGCATTGTTTACTGCAATAATAGGATAATTTAGCACATTCTCTTTTGACATACTTTCCAGTCTAATAACTCCAGTGGTTGTTTCTTCTGTACCACCAATTATATCTTTGAGATATTTTTTATGGCTCTTATGAAGGATACTTACCAGGTCACATCCATCATCCATAGTTACATTCGGTTTGATATCTAATGAGCTAACTAAATGTTTATAATAACCTTTATTATTAATTCCTTTAATTGCATAAGTTGAAATTCCATAATCTTTAGCTAAGTGAGCTGCAACGTCATCTTGAGTACTTAAGGGGTTTGATGCACATGCAGAAACATTAGCACCACCATTCTTGAGTGTAATTAAAAGATTTGCTGTCTCGGTAGTAACATGAAGACAAGCTGCTACATTTATACCCTTAAATGGTTTTCTTTTTGATAAATCTTTATTGATTTCTTGGAGCACAGGCATGTCTTGGTAAGCCCATTCGACTCGATCTCTCCCCATTCTATTTAGCTTTAAGTCTTTAACGTCAGATTTCATATTAATCTCCTAGAGTGATTTTATTTCTTCTTTTTTGTCTGTATTTTCCCAATTAAATCCTTTCTCGTCTCTACCGAAGTGACCGTAAGAAGCAGTATTTTGATAGATAGGGTTTAAAAGGTCTAGTGTATCAATGATACCCTTAGGAGTACAATCAAATATTTCAAAAAGTTTACTAGAAAGCTTATTTAAAATTTCTGAGTTTATATTTAATGTACTCGTTAAGTTGAAAGAGACAGGCTCAGCTTTACCTATAGCATAAGCAAGTTGAATTTCACAATCTGGCAAAAGGCCAGACGCAACAATATTTTTTGCAAGATAGCGTGCCATATAACATGCACTTCTATCAACTTTTGAAGGATCCTTTCCTGAAAAAGCACCTCCACCGTGCTTTGCCCATCCTCCGTAAGTATCAACTATTATTTTTCTACCCGTTAAACCAGTATCGCCCTGAGGCCCACCAACAACAAAACGGCCAGTCGGATTAATAAGGAATTTAGTTTTGCTATTAATCAAATCATAAGGAATTTGTTTCTTTATTATTTCTTCAATTATTGACTCTTTTAATGTTGAATCATCAACGTTCTCACTATGTTGTGTTGAAATTAGAACAGTATCAACATATTTAGCTTTATTGTCCTCATATTTAATAGAAACTTGGGATTTACCATCAGGCATTAAGAAGGGTAACGAACCATCTTTCCTTTTTAATGCAAGATCTTTAGTAAGCTTATGTGCTAACAGAATAGGATATGGCATAAGGTTGTCATTCTCGTTTGTTGCATAGCCAAACATAAGACCTTGATCACCTGCTCCGATAATACCAGTTCCTTTTTGGTCTACACCCATTGAAATATCGGGCGATTGTTCTTCTATATATAAATCAATATCACAAGTATTTGCATTAAAACCAGTTGAGTCCTCATTGTATCCAATAGCCAAAAGAGTGTCTTTGACAATTTTCTTATAGTCGACTGATACAGTAGATTTTATCTCTGCAGATAGAATTACTTTGTTCCTTGTTATGAGTGTTTCACAGGCAACTCTACAACTAGGGTCATCTTTAATTATGGCGTCTAATACAGCATCTGAGATTTGATCTGCTACTTTGTCTGGATGTCCTTCGGTCACTGATTCTGAACTAAATATAAAATCCTGGTTAATCATGACTTTTATAATACTACAAAATAATATAATAAAAAGGATAAATCCTTCTTTTTATTTCGTCATGTTATAATTATAAACATGAAGAATTTTATTGCTGCGTCTATCATTGCTGCAGATTTTTGGAACATTGAAAAAGAATTTAAAAAACTTAATAAGACAAGAGTCAAATGGATTCATTATGATGTAATGGATGGACACTACGTCCCTAATATAACTATTGGTTCATGCGAGCTAGATGCATTATCCCAAAAGAGTAAGATTCCTATAGATATTCATTTTATGGTTTCTAATCCAGATGAAATAGTCCCTCATTTTGTTAAAAAGTACAAAAATATGAATATTGTTAACATCACTGTTCACTGTGAAACCTGCAAAAACATAAAAAAACTCTCAAGACTTGTTAGAAAGGCTAATATGAGTTTTGGCTTAGCAATTCATCCAAACACTTCAATTAGTAAGATATCAAGATTTTTTGATTATATAGACTTAGCTTTGGTTATGACAGTTAAACCAGGTTTTGCAGGACAAAAGATAATTCCATCTTGTATAAGAAAAGTTAAAGAATTAAGTGAGCTTTTTATTAAAAAAAACATAAGTCTCCCTATTCAAGTAGATGGAGGAATTAAATTAGAAAATATTTCAAAATTATCAGATGCTGGGGCTAATATTATCGTCTCTGGAACTGGAATTTTTGGTACTAAAGATTATGAATCTACTGTAAAAAAAATGGTAGCTAAAATTTAAGGTTATTTGAGACAATGAAGATTGATAAAAAGAAAGCCATTTATGATGAAGCCAAGTTTCTTTCTAATCTTGTTTTTTATGAAGACTCAGAGTTTTCGAAAGTTAAGAGCAAAAAAGGATATACCTGTGAAGAGTGTGATGGGACTGGTGTAATTTTTGTAGAGGACGAGGTTGGTTTCTGTAGTAGAAGAAAAAAGATTAATACATATAATTCAGCTTTGATTCCAGCTAGGTATTCTAAGTGTAGAAATTTAAGATTAGATAATGGGAACTGGGTTCTTAGAGGGGAAAAATCAATTCAGAACGCACTTGATTATAGTGTGAAATATCTAAAGAATTATCCTGATATTTTACCTCCCTTTTTTGTTGGTGCCCCCGGCCTAGGTAAAACTCATTTATCTATCTCTATAATAACGGAGTTGATCTTTGCCTTTAATAAGAATTGTTTGTTTAAACAGTTTAGAGATTTATTGTCTGATATTAAAGATATCTATGTAAAAGGGGAGTCAGAAAAGGAATATGTTGATGGCTTATGTTCCTATGATGTCCTAGTAATTGATGATTTAGGAGCTACAAGAATGAGCGAATGGGAAGTTAGTGTTTTAGACAACTTAATAGCCAAAAGATATAACTCTAAAAAACATACATTGTTTAATTCTAATCTTGCTTTTTTAAATGGAAAGAAGTTTAAAGCCTCAGAATCAAGTCAAATTCTTGATTACAAAATAGGAAAGAGAAATATCTCAAGAATATTCGAAATGTGCCAAGTAATGGAATTAATTGGTGATGACTTCAGGATAAGTAAAAAGAGAGAATTAAAAGGTTAAGACTGTAAACCCTTCATCTACAAGTTTTTTAAAACTTGGATGACCATCAAACTCATCAATTAAATTAATGTTAAATTTTGCAACATCTTCTGAAACTTTAAAGGCAGATGCGCAATAACCACAAACACCTGCTACTTTGTCTCTTACAGAATCAAATAGAGAGTTGTATTTACCATTCTCTTCATTGAATTTGCTAATCCACTTAGTTCCAGCACCATCAAAAATAATTTTTACTTCATCACCAGCTTCTTTGAACTCTTTAGCGGTCATTAGAGCATTAACGGCTCTACCAAAATCACCAGGAGTTGCTGTATCAGCCAGTACTACAATAGCTACTTTACTCATGTACTTACCTTAACTAATAAAAAATAAAAAACCAATAAGTTTTTACTTAACTATAATTGAATAATCTTTTTCTTCATCAAATCCCCAATTAAATATATAGATCCGGTCACTAGTAGAGGATCCTTGGACATGACTTTCTCTTTAATAAGCTCGCTAGGAAGTAGCTGAATCTTATTATTATTAAATTCTTTTATGATTTTTGATGGATTAAAAGATCTTTCATTTGGAACATGAGTCAAATAAATAACTTTGCTAATTTCACTTAATATCCTAATGCACTCAATCGGCTTTTTGTCCTTGAGCATCCCTACAATAATATCAATCTTTCTATTACTTAATGTTTCTTTTAGATTTGAAACTAAATTTTTAATAGCAGCAATGTTATGAGCAACATCAACAACTTTTAAAGGTTCATTCGAAATAATTTGAAATCTTCCAGGAACATATGGGTTCTTTAAAATACTTACTATATTTTGACTTGGAACCTTAAAGTCAAATTGATTTTGCAATATATCCAAGGATTTTATGACTAAAGACATATTCTTTATTTGATGATATTTATTCCAGCTAGATTTAAATTCTAGCTTTAAAGTAGGACTTTCAAATTGAAATTTATCTTTCTTCTTGTTGAAGAAAAAGTCTTTATTGTAAACTGAAATTTTACTACTCTTCATTTTGCATTCTTCTGTGATTATTCGAAGACCTCTTTTCTCAGCAGTAGTAATTAGGTGGCTACCTTTCCTAATAATTCCCGCTTTTTCTTTTGCAATTTTGGTGATTGTGTTACCAAGGTACTCCATGTGGTCTTTGGCAATATTTGTTATTATTCCAATCTGTGCATCAACAATGTTAGTTGCATCGTGTTTTCCACCAAGTCCAACCTCAAATATATTTATATCTGTCTTTGATTTTGCAAAATGATATATAGATGCAGCAGTAAGAAGTTCAAAAAAACTTAGTTCTATAGAACATGCTACAGATTCTTTAATAATTATTTTAAGTGCTTTATCTAAGTCTTTTAATAAGATTTTTCTATTATTAATCCTTATTCTCTCATTAATATCTATCAAGTGGGGTGAAGTATATAGGCCAACATTATATTTTGATTTTACTAGAATTTTGCTTAGTTGTGTTGCTACAGAGCCTTTGCCATTTGTACCTGTAATAATAATATTATTATTTAGTTTAGTTTCTGGGTTATTAAGTCTGCCAAGAACCCTAGCGAGCTTTTTCAAGCCAGGCTTCTTACTGTTACCTAGAGTATTTAGATGATTTAAGCCGCTATACATTAACCTGGGGGCCAGCTTAGCTTTCTTCCTGATAACATATGAAGATGAATGTGAAAAACTGATTGACCTGCATTGGAGCCATTATTCATAACTAGCCTATAGCCTTTATCAATATTCAAATCTTTTGCAATTTTACTTGCCACTACAAAAAGGTTGCCAACAATTTTTATATCTTCATCATCGATGTCTTCAGGCATAGCAATTAATTTTTTTGGAATTATTAGAATATGTATTGGGGCTTGTGGGTTAATATCATTAAATGCAATAGACAAATCATCTTCGTATATTATGTCTGTTGGGATCTCTTTTCTTAAAATTTTTCCAAATATCGTATCATTCATTCTAAACTCTCAAGTATAGCAAACGCTATTGCATGGTTTAAACTATGGCTAATTGATATATGCACCTTTTCTTTCTTATTCTTTTTATTCATAGAGACCCATGGCTTGCCAAGCCGATCCTTTTTTATGGTTATGTCTTTAAATGAAAGGGAAGAGCCAATACCGGTTCCATAAGCTTTTGAAATCGCTTCTTTCGCAGCGAATTTACCAGCTAAATTTTCAATAAGCTTCTTTTTTGATGACAAATTTGGAACCTCAATTTTGTTAAAGATTTTGTTAATAAACTTATTGCCCCAACGGCTATACACTTGCTCGAACCTATTTATTTCTAAAATATCTGTACCAATTCCCCTAATACTCATTTTTTAATTATATCCTGAAAATTTTGAATAGATTCTTTGATACCATAAAAAATTGAGTCACTTATTACACTATGACCAATGTTGTATTCTTTAATCTCTTTTATTTTTACTAATTTTGCTAGATTTTTAGTTGTTAGTCCATGTCCAGCAGAAACATAAAGATTAATAGACTCAGCAAATATTGCTGCTTTTTTTATTTTTTTAAGTTGGGATTTTAATTCATTACCAGAAGAGTTCGCATATTTGCCGGTATTTATTTCTATACCCTGTATATTCATCCCTTTGGCAATTTTGATTTGATATTTTAATGGATCAATGAAAACCATAATATTTATTTCCGAAGACAGTGAATTTACTATTTTTTTTATAAAAGTTAAATTTTTTTTAATATCTAACCCACCTTCAGTAGTTAGCTCTCTTCTTTTTTCAGGAACTAAAGTAACAGTGTTTGGTTTGATTTTGTTCGCTATCTTAACCATTTCTGGAGTAGGGGCCATTTCAAGATTTAAGTGGAATTTAAATTTTTTCTTAAATCTCACTAAGTCCTCATATTGTATATGTCTCCTATCTTCTCTAAGATGCATTACAATTCCATTAACCTGAGTTTTAATTATTAAATCTACTAAAGAAATTGGATCTGGGTCAAGTCCAAGCCTTGCTTGTCTTAAAGTTGCGACATGATCGATGTTGATATTAAGCTTTGTCATTTAGGTCCTCAATAATTCCTTTAAATATTTTAATTTGAGCATTGATTCTTTTTAAACTTGTATCTTGTATCAAGATTCTAATTTTATTTTCTGTGCCAGAATATCTAATATTTAGATAAGAATTAGAGTGAAATTTATAATTAAAGTCTGTGATAAAATTTTGTATTTCTTTTATTTTATTTATTGGTCTCTTCTTATGTATGATAAAACTTTTCAAAACACTTGGGTTTAGAGTAATTTTTGATATTGTATTAATTTTTGATTTTCTCTCTGTTAATAATCCAAGTATATATAATAGAGATAAATTAGAATCAGATGTATGCAAAAGATTCCTAAAAATATAGTGACCAGAGTTTTCACCACCAAAATTAGAATTTATTTCTTTCATTTTATAGTAAACATTTTTATCTCCAACATCAGTTCTTATTACTTTAATATCCTTTTTTGAAAGCTCACTGTCTAGTGCGGTGTTCCCCATAATAGTAGTAACAAAACTACTTTTAGCTTTGAGCCTATTTGAAGCAATATAAGACATTATTTTATCTCCATGAATAATTTCACCCTTGTTGCCTATTATTACGATTCGATCTGCATCACCATCAATTGCTATTCCAAAATCAAGCTTTTTCTTCACTACGAATTTACTTATTCTATTTAGATTCTCTACACCACAATTTTTATTAATATTCAAACCATTTGGCTTGTCTGATATTGCCTTAAAGCCGACGCCAAAAGCTCTCAGTATTTTCTTTGTAACCTTATAAGAAGAACCATTTGCTAAGTCTATTCCAATGTTGAACTCTCTCAACTTTAGACCTTTAAATCTTTTAATGATTTCATTTATGTATTCTTTGTCTGCATTCTCATACTTGAGATTGGTTGCTTTAGCTTTAGATAATCTAACCTTCATGTTAAATGCTTTTTCAATTTGCTCTTCATCATGTGTTGATATTTTTTCGCCAGATTCATTAAAGAACTTCAAGCCATTATAGGAATGATCATTGTGAGAAGCGGTTATCATTATCCCAGAGGAATAGGGGTATTTGTCAATGAAAATTGATAAAGACGAGGTAGGTAATACTCCAAGCATAATAGTGTTCAATCCACCCAAATTTATACCTTTGATTAAGTTTCTAGCAATATAGTTAGATGATTTCCTTGTATCTTGAGCTATAAAGATATTTTTTGTATTTTTATAATTTCTTTTTAAGAAAAAAGAGAAAGAATAACCAATCTTGATTAAAGCTTCTTTTTTTAAAAAGTTTTTATATGGGAAGTCTCTTATTCCATCAGTTCCGAACATTTTCATACTGACTCCATATCTTTATCATTTCGCTTGTTTCCTTTACATTGTGAACACGAATTAATTTTGCTCCGCTTTGCAAACACAATAATGATGCAACAATAGACCCGTTGATCCTTTCTCTAGGATCTGATATATTTAAAATATTACCTATAAAACTTTTATTTGAAACACCCATCATTATTGGTAGATTTAGACTACTGAACTTTCTAATATCTTTAATTAACCTTAGATTTTGATTTGTTGTCTTGCCAAAACCAATACCCGGATCAAGAATAATGGATTTTTTATTGATTTTGGAATCTGAACATTGCTTAATTCTCATAACAAAATAGTCTTTTATATTCTTTGTTATGTTTGTATAAGATGTATTTCTTTGCATATTCTCTGGCATGGATGGAGTATGATTAATAATAACCGCAGCCTTATGATGACCTATAATACTAGGCATTTTAGAGTCATGCTGAAAACCAGTTACGTCATTAATGATTTCAGCTCCTTCAGAAAGAGCCAAGTCAGCAATTTCACTTTTCATTGTATCAATTGAAATAGGTATATCAAAGTTCCTAATTATTTCTATCAAGTTGGTTTTTATTCTTTTCTCTTCTTCTCTTAATGAAATTCTTTCAGAATTAGGTCTTGTTGACTCGGCGCCAATGTCAATTATATCTGCTCCCTCTTTTACCATCCTTTCAACTTGTTTTAAAACTTTTGTTTTTGTTAAGTTTTTAGTTCCATCGTAGAATGAATCTGGAGTAAGATTAAGTATCCCAACAATCAGGGGCTTTTTGTTAATGTTTAAATTCTTAGTTTTTGTTTTTAAAAACATTTAATGATTATTTGATACTTTTTAAAGCAATAGTTGTACCTTGATTAAAACCACCCCAACTAGAGTCGCCATTTGTTGAACCACTATTTGGTTCTTCTGGTTGAGTAGGTGACAACAACTTTTCTAATTCATCTGCATTAACAGTCTCATTTTCAAGTAGAAGGTTTGCAAGATTATGAAGAGCTTGTTCATGTTTTTTTAATAAAGTTATTGCATAATTATATTGATTAACAATTATTTCCTTAATCTCAGAGTCAACTTCTAGACTTGTAGCCTCACTGTAGTCCGTCCTTGATGACATATCTTTTCCAAGGAAAACTGCCCCTTCTTTCTGTGCTAGTCTAATTGGCCCAACTTTTTCTGACATTCCCCATTCTGTAACCATTTTTCTTGCCATTTCAGTAGCTCTCTCAAGGTCATTTCCAGCCCCAGTAGTTCTCTCGTCGTAAATAATTTCTTCAGCTGCTCTACCAGATAAGAGAACAGCAATAGTCTTCAAAAGGTAATCCCTTGTTAGCATGTATCTGTCTTCCGATGGTAGTTGTTGAGTTAAACCTAAGGCCATTCCTCTAGGAATAATTGTAACTTTGTGAACGGGGTCAGTACCAGGAGTTAATTTGGCAACGAGCGCATGACCTGCTTCATGATATGCGGTAACTTTTCTCTCGTGATCACTAATAACAAGGCTTTTCCTTTCTGTCCCCATTATTACTTTATCCTTAGCAAATTCAAAATCATCCATAGTTAAGGCTTTTTTGTTAGTTCTTGCAGCCCTAAGTGCCGCTTCATTGACTAGGTTCTCGATGTCTGCTCCAGAAAAACCAGGAGTTGATCTAGCAACAACCTTTAATTCTACGTCTTCAGCTAATGGATTATTTCTAGTATGAACCTTCAGAATAGCTTCTCTACCTTTAACATCTGGTCTTGGGACTACAACCTGCCTATCAAATCTACCAGGTCTCAATATAGCAGGATCCAAAACATCTGGCCTATTTGTAGCCGCCATTACAATAATTCCTTCTGTAGATTCGAATCCATCCATTTCAACAAGAAGTTGGTTTAGGGTTTGTTCTCTTTCATCATGACCACCACCAAGTCCTGCTCCTCTATGTCTACCCACTGCGTCTAATTCATCAACAAAAACAATGCATGGGGTGTTCTTCTTTGCTTGAACAAATAAATCTCTGACTCTTGATGCACCAACACCAACAAACATTTCCACGAAGTCACTACCACTAATGATTAAGAATGGTACACCTGCTTCTCCAGCTATTGCCTTAGCTAAAAGTGTCTTTCCAGTTCCAGGCTCTCCGACTAAAAGGATACCTTTTGGTATTCTTCCTCCAAGATTTGTGAATTTTTTGGGACTTTTTAGAAATTCTACTATTTCTTGTACTTCATCTTTTGATTCATCGATACCAGCAACATCATTAAAGTTCTTCTTATTCTCATCTTTATTAAGCAATCTAGCTTTACTTTTTCCAAAACTCATTGCTCCTTTGCCACCAGCTTGAATCTGCCTAAAGAAAAAAATCATAATGAAGATTAAAAGAATCATAGGCGCCCAATTAACTAAGAATCCTACTAATCCACTTTCTTGATCAGATTTAAAATTAAAATTTATTTTCTTTTCAGAAAGTTTAGCAAGCAAGCCATCTCCTACAGGGCCATAGGATTTAAAAAATTGAGGCTTTCCATCGCCTGAGGGTATTAAAAACTCTCCGGTAATCTCATTGCCTTTAATCTCAACTCTTAAGACTTGACCTGATTCAACAACGTTTAAGAATTCGCTATAATTTAGGTCCGAATATTCCTTCTTGCCTTCTGATAAAATTTGATAAGCACCCATTAAGGATGCAAATATAACAAACCAGACAAATAAATTTTTTATAAATCCATTATTCATTTCTATTTAAAATATAACTAAAAAAGCTAAGTAAAGATACCAGTGCTTAAATATCTTTCTCCAGTGTCACATAGTATCGTAACTATTCGTTCTCCAGACTTCATTTTCTTTGCTTGCTCTATTGAAGCTAAAACATTTGCTCCTGCAGAGACACCAACGAAAAGCCCATATTCTAGAGCCAGTCTTTTTGTCATTTTAACGGCATCTAGTCCCTTAATTCTTATAATTTTGTCATAAGATTTTTTATCTAAAGTTTCAGGTATAAAACCAGCACCAATCCCTTGGATTAAGTGTGGATTTGATTCTCCACTAGAAAGAGTAGGGCATTCATCTGGCTCAACTGCGACGATATTAATACCTGGAATCTTATTCTTTAGAACTGAACCAACACCTGTTATTGTTCCTCCTGTTCCAACACCAGCGACAAAAGCATCTATTTTAAGTTCTGTTTGTTTTATTATTTCCATTGCCGTTGTTTTCTTGTGAGCTTCAGGATTATTTTCATTGTCAAATTGCTTAGGTGAAAAGGAGTCATCTATTTTTTTTAATAGCTTATTTGATTCATCAATTGAACCTTGCATTTGTTTAGACTTCGGTGTGAGTATTACTTCTGCTCCATAAGCTGACAACATCATTCTTCTTTCTTCACTCATGTCTTCTGGCATTGTTAAGATTAATTTGTAGCCTTTTGAAGCACATATTAGAGCAAGGCCAATACCAGTGTTACCACTAGTTGGTTCAACAATTGTTGTCCTTGAAGGACTTATAGTTCCTTTCTTTTCAGCATCTTCAATCATATTCAAACATATTCTGTCTTTTATACTGCCACCTGGATTAAGGCTTTCGAGTTTTCCATAAATCTCCACATCTTGGTTTTCAAACAAGTTTTCTAAATTTATAAGCGGTGTATTTCCTATTGTTTCAAGAATGCTATTGAATACTTTCATCGTTTATACTTCTTATTCAGGACAAGTAAAAGTACTTTATTAAATACGTCCTCATCATATTTTAATAACTCCAACAAATGTGGCCTTAAATCATGCCAAAAGATTTCTTTTTTCATTGATTCATTTTTTACTTTCAAAATTAAACCTTTTAATATCTGATCATCAACGTTAATTAGAATTTCTTTAAAGCTCACCATCTAAATTTACCCTAGTCAAAATTAAAATAAAGATTTAATAAGACCGCCATCAATATTTATTGAATTTCCAGTAATATAACTTGCTTTTTCTGAACATAAAAATGCAACAAGCGATGAAAGCTCCTCGGGTTTTCCTATTCTACCAATTGGTAAATCGTCTCCTAAAGCTTTAAGTATTTCATCTTGGCTTATTCCAGATTCTTCAGATTTAGTTTTAGCAATATTAATTATTCTATCTGTAAGAATCCTGCCAGGTAAAACATTGTTTACCATAATATTGAATTTAGCATATTCAGTCGAAATTGATTTAGAGAAAGCAGAGACTGCCGCTCTAGTAATGTTAGATAAGATAAGATTCTCAATCGGCTGCTTTGCAGAAGAAGAAGTAATGTTTACAATTCTTCCCCAGTTATTTGATTTCATTATTGGCAGTACTAGCTTTGTAAGTGCAAAAACATTTTTTAAATTTTTATTTATCGCAAGATCCAATTGTTTTTGATTAACTTTACTAAAATTTCCTGGATCAGGCCCACCACAATTATTTATTAATATATCAATTCTTTTACTTTTAGAAATTGAAAAATCATAGAGGGTTTTAATGCCGTCATCATTAGATAAGTCTGCTTGTATTAAGTGGTAAGAACCTTTCGGTTTCTCTCTGTCTAATTTTTCTTCAGCATTTTTTAAATTAGCTTCACTTGATGAGGAAATTACAACTTCACAGCCTTCGTCAACAAGAGACTTAGCTACTGCAAAACCAAGACCCTTTGAAGAAGCGCATACAATTGCAAATTTGTTATCTAAACCTAAATCCATACTCTTTAATGTATAATAAAATCGTGAAAAAGATAAATCTTTATTACAATGAAAAAAATACTCTAATAGTTGCTTTCCTGTTAAATTTCATAATCTTTTTAGTGGAACTTTATTATGGATATGTGGAAAATTCAGCTGCCTTATTGGGAGATAGTGCGCACAATGTTGGCGATGCAGCAATTCTTGGTTCTAGTATTTTTGTTATTTCATCTTCACATAAAGTCAAAGGAAGACTAGCAATAATTAAATGTTTAATATGGGCAGGATTTGGATTATTAGTTCTCTACCAGGTCTTTATTAGCTATTCGTATGGACTAATACCTTCAGCCGCAATTATAGGATGGATTGGATTCTCTGCTCTTCTAATGAATATTTTTGTAACTCTTTTATTAGGAAAATTTAAAGATAATGATATTAATATTAAAAGTGCTTTTATCTGCTGTAGGAACGATGCGATTGGTAACATTCTAGTCATACTAGCTGGTTTTTTAGTTTACAAACTTCAATCAAATTGGCCGGATTTGGTTGCAGGTATAATTATTAGTACTATAATTTTATATAGTTCAATATCTTTAGGTATAGAGAGTTATAGAGTTGCTAAGACGGGTGAATACAATGTTTAATTTTTTTATTAAGGTTTTTAAAATATGAATATTTCTTTGATGCTAAAGGAGTGGTCTTCCGCAATTAAATTTTTTCAAAACTATAAGACATCTCTAATTTTTAGGAAGGGCGGTATCCATGAAAAGAACTTCAAAGATGTAGATTCATATTTTGGCTTCTTTCCAACTTTTGAGCATGAATCTAGGGATAATGTAAAGAAAGACTTTCAAAATAAAAAATATTTACTAGAACAAAAAGTTGACTATAGTGGGACCTTTGAAATGGAATTCGTAGGCAAGATCATTAAATCATATGAGATAAGTTCAATATCAAATTTAACCCTACTTGACGATTTTCATCATTGGGAAAACTCCTATTTAGTTGAAAGATTTAATTTTAAACCATCAAATCCTCTAAGGTGCTATTTGCTAGATTTTTATAAAATTAAAATTCCAAAAAAAATTATCTATAACCCTGATAAAGCAAAAGGATGTTCGTCTTGGTTTGAAATAGAGAATCCAGTTGAAATACATAGTATTGAGAAAATTAATGATTTGATGCGGCAGAATAAGATCACAAAGTTACTGGAAAGTTTTTAGTTACCCCTTTGCTTTTTTTACATCTTTACTTATTGAGTCAGCAACAGATTTCTTTGTTGTTTCAGCATTTTGACCTGTAACACTTTCAATTGACTGTTTAGTGGCATCTTGGCCTTCACTTGGGGTAGATGTATGAGTTATTTTAGGCTTTCTTGCATAATCAGTAGAGTACCAGCCATCTCCTTTCAACTGAAACGAAGACAATGAGATAAGTTTTTTTACTTTCTTTTTATTACAATAAGGACATTTCTTTAAATCTTCATCCCCAAATGATTGCAGTTCTTCAAAAATTTTATTACAACTTTTACATTCGTATTCATAAATAGGCATAAAAAAACTCCAGTGATAATAAATGAATATATTTATATTTGCTCAATAATTCAAGAGTCCAATAAAATCTCTTGCATTAAAAACCTCACCATTTTCTGTAGCTTCATTGCTTGCCAAATACAAGAATATGGGAATTATGTCTTTGGGTTGAGGAATTTTGGACTGATCTTCGTTAGGAAGAGCCTCTTTTCTCATTTTAGTTGCTGTAGCTCCAGGGTTAACCGAATTGACTGTTATAGATGTTTCTTCAAGTTCTTGAGAAAGAATCAAAGTTAATGCTTCCATTGAAGCTTTAGAAACTGAATAAGAACCCCAATTAGACCTAGGGGATCTGCCAACAGAGGAGCTTACAACTATAATTGAGCCCTTTTTGGATTGCTCAAGACAATTTAGCAAAGATTTGATTAAAAGATACTGACCATTCAAGTTTACATTAATAGTCTCGCACCACGACTTATAGGAGGAATTCCTAATAGGGCCAACTTCACCAAGTACCCCAGCATTTAAAATAAGAACGTCTAATTTTTGAAATTTATCACGAATGGCTTTACATAAACTTTTTATTGATTCCTCGCTAGATAAATCAAGCTGTTCAGGATAAAAATTCCTTTCAAATTTATTTGTTAAAGATTCCAAATTAGACTTGTCTCTACTTGTGCCAACGACAATGTTTCCTAAATCTAAAAATTTCTCAGTAAGAGCCAATCCTATTCCACGAGAAGCACCTGTGACAAGTATAGTTTTTGATTTCAAGTACTGTAAATTAAGTTTACTTATATCCACAAAGAATATTTTAAC
>Ga0209252_1000937_pt1 | contig 20476 bp, 19 predicted proteins | sample SaaInlV_135m_DNA_3_FD_184673 | JGI IMG/M metagenome (GOLD analysis project Ga0209252, IMG submission 184673) | Marine microbial communities from expanding oxygen minimum zones in the Saanich Inlet - Saanich Inlet SI074_LV_100m_DNA (SPAdes) (version 2) | ecosystem: Environmental > Aquatic >... | reverse complement strand
GAGTTGAAAAACAGCATTCATCAACAACAACATCTGCTTTTTCTGGAATTTTCATATCAGATGAGAAAACAAGATCAGAATTTATAAATCTAATAAAATAAGAAATGAAAGCGTATGTGTTTCCTGGTCAAGGAGCTCAATTTCCAGGAATGGGAAAAGATATTTACGAGAATTCTGAAGTTGCAAAACAACTTTTTGATCAAGCAAATAATATTTTAGGATTTTCTATAACTGAAATTATGTTTGGTGAAGATGCAGAAGCTCTAAAACAAACAAAAGTAACTCAGCCAGCTATCTTCTTACATTCAGTAATTCTAGCAAAGGTATTAGGAGATTCATTTACTCCTAGTATGGTTGCAGGTCATTCACTTGGTGAGTTTTCAGCATTAGTTGCTGCTGGATATTTATCATTTGAAGATGGTTTGAAACTCGTGTCAAAAAGAGCTATATCTATGCAAAAAGCATGCGAAAAAAATCCATCAACAATGGCAGCTGTACTAGGATTAGAAAATAAAATCGTTGAAGATATTTGTTCAGAAATTGATGAAATAGTTGTTCCTGCAAATTATAATTGTCCAGGACAATTAGTAATTTCAGGAAGCGTTAAAGGAATTAATATAGCGTGCGAAAAACTAACGAAAGCAGGAGCAAGAAGATCTCTAAAACTTCCTGTTGGTGGTGCTTTTCATTCACCTTTAATGGAAGATGCAAGAGACGAACTAGAAACAGCTATCAATTCTACAAATTTTACTGAAGGAATCTGTCCTATTTATCAAAATGTAACTGCCTCTGCAATTACAAATCCTGTTCATATTAAAGAAAATCTGAAAACCCAATTAACTTCAGCTGTAATGTGGACACAAACTATGCAAGAAATGATTGCCGATGGTTTAACTTCAGTTATAGAGGTAGGCCCTGGAAAAGTCTTGCAAGGGTTATTCAAAAAGGTGGATAGGCAACTACAAACTGAAAGTGCTATCCTATAAAATCTTATTGAGTAGTTTTTCGGAAACCGAAAGTTTATGCCAAAGTGGATTTGTAAAACACAATTTCAGATTCTCTATATGTCTCATATTATGACAATCTGTTCCAACAAAAGACACTAAATCTGCATTTATTAGTTTTTCTGCTTGTTTTTTTACCTCTGGAGAATAATATCCAGTAATTGAAAGCAAATTTAGTTGTAATAAAACTCCTTTATTAGTCAGTCTTTCGTAATCTTGAAGTCCATAATATAAATACCTCTCTGGGTGAGCAAGTACCACATTATATCCTGCAAGTTGAAGATTAAAAATAGTCTCATCAATATTTATTGGTTCATCTATAAATGGAAATTCAATCAGAAGATATTTTGAACCAAAGGTTAAGAATTTTTTCTTTTCAATTTTTTTCTGGAAATCAAAATCAACATAATATTCAGAAGCTGCTCCAAATTCAAGATCTATATTCAGTTTGTCTAAAGCATTTTGAACATCTGCTCTACCACTAATAATAATTTCTGGGGTATTCTTATAAAAATCACTCATTGTATGAGGAGTGGTGATAATCTTAGAAAAACCCAATTCCTGCAAAGCACAAACAAGATCTAAAGATTCTTCTAAATTTTGAGCCCCATCATCAATTCCTGGAATTAAATGAGAGTGAATATCAGTTTTTAGAACAGAAAAATCTATTGATTCTAACTCCTTTTTCTTAAATCCTGAGAACCAGCTCATCTTAACCGTATTGTTCTGAGTAGTATTTTTGATAGTCTCCTGAGGTTACATTATTCATCCATTCCTCATTATCTAAATACCATTTTATTGTTTTACTCAATCCTTCTTCAAACTGAAGTGAAGGTTCCCAACCAAGTTCATTCTTAAGTTTTGTTGCATCAATTGCATATCTCTTGTCATGTCCCGGTCTATCTTTTACATATGTAATTAATCCTTCAGCAGTACCTTCTGTATTTCCTAAGAACTCATCCATCTGTTTACACATTATCTTTATCAAATCAATATTAGTCCATTCGTTAAATCCTCCAATATTATACGTTTCTGTATTTCTCCCATTATGATAAATTATATCAATTGCTCTTGCGTGATCTACTACATATAGCCAGTCTCTAGTAAACAATCCATCACCATAAACTGGAAGAGGTTTTGAAGTTTTTATATTATTTATAAATAAAGGAAGTAGTTTTTCTGGAAATTGATTTGGACCATAATTATTTGAACAATTAGAAATTACATATGGCATTCCGTACGTATTTCCATAAGCTCTTACAAAATGATCAGAACTTGCTTTGGAAGAAGAATATGGAGATTGAGGGTCATAAGAAGTAGTTTCTAGGAATAGACCTGTATTGCCTAAACTCCCATAAACTTCATCTGTAGAAACATGATAAAATAATTTGCCTTCTTCATTAGCCTTCCAATGATTTTTTGCTGCATTCAACAAATTAACTGTACCAACAACATTTGTCATAATAAATTCCATTGGATTAGTTATAGATCTGTCTACATGACTTTCTGCAGCTAAATGAACTACACCATCAAAATCATACTTCTCAAATAAACTATTAATAAAATCCTTATCTACAATATCTCCTTTCTCAAAGATATAATTATCTGCATTTTCTACGTCTGATAAGTTCTCTAAATTTCCGGCATAAGTAAGCTTATCCAGGTTCACTATATTATAATCCGAATACTTGTTTACAAATAACCTCACAACATGCGACCCTATAAATCCAGCTCCTCCTGTTATCAAAATCGTTTTTTTCATAATCTCTTTTAATTCTTGCAAATATAAATAATTATCAGCAAATTAATTCGTTAGATAACTTAAAGAAAATGTAAATTAGCGAAAAATTTATTTATGAAGAGATTTCTTGTGTTTATTTTATGCTTAAGTTTCTTAAATGTTTTCTCTCAAGATAAGAAAATAACAGATTTTAATAGCAAAATAATTCAATCTAACTATACTCTTCAAGTTCCTATTAACGAACTTGCAACTGATTTCGGAACTAATTCTGCATTAGGACTTGCCTATTTAAGTAACCGAAATGATTTTTTGTTAGGATTAGATGTCAATTTTATGTTTGGAAATAATGTAAAGAACGATAGTTTATTACAGACAATATCTACTGAAGAAGGTTGGCTAATAAATGCAAGTGGAGAGCTAGATACCATTTTACTCTATGAAAGAGGATGGAATTCTCATATTTTGTTTGGAAAATCTTTTCGTTTTGATGAAAAATATCTCACAGGGATCTATGTTTATGCAGGGATTGGATATTTACAACACAAAATTAGATTAGAAAACAATAGAACAGATCTCCCTCAAATTGATGAGGATTATATAAAAGGATACGACAAATTTACTAATGGAATAAGTACAAAATTGTGTGTTGAATACATGTATTTTAGTAAAATCAACTCTGTAAAATTTAATGTTGGGGTAGAATTAGTAAATGCGTTCACAAAAAATAGAAGATCGTATAATTTTGCTGCAATGGAAGAGTATGATAATAATCTAAGGATAGATCAACTAATTGGAGTCAAATTTGGAATTATTATTCCAATAAACAGAAATAATGAAGAGAAGTTTCATTACTACTAAATGAATCTTTTTTATAACATATGTATTCTGCTTTATAAAAATGCTTTATGGTGTTTTTCCCTATTTAATACTAAAGCAAAAGAGATTGTAAAAAACCAAAGAAATTTGATACAAAAAATACAATCATCTACAAAAGGTGAAAAGAATATTGTTTGGTTTCATGCTGCATCATTAGGAGAATTTGAACAAGGAAAATCAGTTATAAAAATCTACAAAAAAAAGAATCCTAATCATAAGATCTTGCTTTCATTTTATTCTCCCTCTGGATATAACAACATAAAAAATTCAGAACTTGCTGATTGGGTATTTTACTTGCCTCATGATACAAAAAAGAATGCAAAATTTATTGCGAAAAATATAAAACCTATAAAGGTAATTTTTATCAAATCTGAATTTTGGTTCAATTATATTCGGGAGATGTATAAAGAAAATATTCCAATTTATTTTATTTCATCAATATTCAGGAAAGAACAGTATTTCTTTCAATTTTATGGGAAGTGGTTCGCTAAGCAATTACAAAAAGCAAGTTACTTATTTGTTCAAAATGCAGAATCAGAAAAATTATTAAACTCCATAAATATTAAAAATGTGAAAGTTGTTGGAGATAGCAGATTGGAAACTGTTTTAGATAATGCTAAAGAAGAATACATAAACAAAATTGTTCAGGGATTTTGCGAAAATAGAAAAATATTAATCGCTGGATCTACTTGGAAGAATGATTTACATTTATTTGAAAATCTTGATTACAAAATTATCATTGCTCCTCACGAATTAGATCATATAGACACAATAAAAAAAATAAAAAATTCAGTTCTACTTTCTGATTGTAAAATAGAAAATTGCAATAAATTTAATGTATTAATAATTGATGAGATAGGTGTCCTGTCAAAAATTTATCGATATGCTGATATAGCTTATATTGGAGGTGGTTTTGGAAAAGGAATTCATAATTGCTTGGAAGCAGCAGTTTATAATATTCCTGTTATTTTCGGACCAAATTATCAAAAATTTAAAGAAGCAAAAGAGTTTATTTCTCTTGGAATCGCTAAGTCCGTTAATAACCCTAATGAATTTAGAAATGCAATGTCAAATTTTGAAAAATTGAATATAAAACAAATTTCTAAAGATTATTTTAAGAAAAAAATTGGAGCATCAGAAACAATAACACAATACATATAATTCAAAATACTATCTTTGCTATTACAAAATTAGAAAATATGAAAAAAATAACTATTTATATTAGTTCAATCTTACTATCTATCTTTATTATCTCTTCTTGTCAGGAAGATACAATAATTGAAAGTGGAACTAGCTCTTCTACTCAGCACTTAATTGCAGAAAATGCTTTTAATGATGTGGTCAGAATTGTAGAAGACGCCTTTATTGATAACGGAACTAGTAAATTTGATTGTCCCGAATATATTTTAAAAAATGCTGACTCATCAGATATGGATACCATGGAAATAATTTTTGAACAGGAAAATGCTGATTGTTTAACATACGGAAAATTAAGAAGGGGAAAAATTATCATTACGTTTACAGGAAAATATAGAGATTCTTTATCAGTCATCACAACAACTTTCGATCAGTATTATGTAAACAATAAGTGGATACAAGGGACAATGGTTGTAACAAATAATGGAGTAAATGAAAGTGGAAATATGACTTTTAGTATTGAAGTGAAAAATGCAAAGATTATAGAAAGCGGAGGAAAAACTATTAATTGGGAATCTATGAGAAATAAAGAATGGATTTCTGGATACAATACTTTTGTGAATCATGATGATGATAAATATCTAATTTCTGGTTTTTCTAGTGGAAATAATACTAGTGGACAAGAATTCGAAGTAAATATTACTAAAGATCTACTTGTAGATTTATCTTGTTTAGAGGATCATTCGAATAGCTGTGTTATTACAAGCGGTGAAGCTGAATTAATCCCAAATGGTTTTAGTACTAGAATAATAAATTATGGTGATAGTATTTGTGATTGCAACTATTCTGTAACATTAAACGGAACAGAATATTTTTTAGTAGTAGACTAAGCTGCCTTTAACTTTATTAAAGATGATTTTTCTAACTTTCCTATTGCATAATTATAGGTAAGTTTAAATTCTTTTTTACCTTTTTCTGAAGGTAAATCAAACATTGCGTCCAGCATTATCGCTTCACATATTGATCTTAATCCCCTAGCTCCTAATTTATATTCAATTGCTTTTTCAACAATGAGGTCTAGTGCTTTTTTATCTGCTGAAAAACTAATGCCATCCATATTAAATAGCTTTTTATATTGTTTTATAATAGAATTTTTTGGTTCAGTAAGAATCTGTTTTAGAGCATCTGCATCTAAAGAGTTTAAGTAAGAAAGTACTGGCATTCTTCCGATTAATTCTGGAATTAAACCAAAACTCTTTAAATCTTGAGGTAAAAGATATTTCAAAATATCATCCTTATTAATTTTCTCTGTTTTCTTAGAAGAATAACCAATTGATTGTGTATTTAATCTTTTTGAAATATGTTTCTGTACTCCATCAAAAGCTCCTCCGCTAATAAATAAAATATTCTGAGTATTTATAGCTATCATTTTTTGGTCTGGATGTTTTCTTCCTCCTTGAGGAGGAACATTTACGATAGTTCCCTCAAGTAATTTTAACATTGCCTGCTGTACCCCCTCCCCACTTACATCTCTAGTAATGGAAGGATTGTCACTTTTTCGAGCAATCTTATCTACTTCATCAATAAATATAATTCCTCTTTCAGCTTGTGCAACATTATAGTCTGCAACTTGAAGTAAACGAGTTAAGATACTTTCCACGTCCTCACCAACATAACCCGCTTCAGTAAGTACTGTGGCATCAGCAATACAAAAAGGAACTTGTAATAATTTGGCTATTGATTTTGCTAAGAGAGTTTTTCCGGTTCCAGTTTCACCAACCAATATAATATTCGATTTTTCAATTTCTACTTCCTCAGAATTTGTGTCGGGTTGTAAAATCCGTTTATAATGATTGTAAACAGCAACAGAGAGTACTTTTTTTGCTTGTTCCTGAGCAATTACATACTCATCCAAATGAGCTTTTATTTCTTGAGGTTTTATTAATCTGGCTGATTTATCTAATGTTGGTTGATCAGAATTTTCTAAGTCTAATATATTATAAGCTTGCTCGATACAACTGTCACAAATATGTGCTGTAATTCCAGCTATCAGAACATCAGTATCTTGTTTGTTCTTTCCGCAAAAAGAACATTTTACAAGCTCTTTTTTTTCCATTATTTATTTCTAACTAAGACTTCATCAATCATACCATAATCCTTCGCCTCCTGAGCAGTCATCCAATAATCTCTATCACCATCTTTCCATACTTTTTTATAATCCGTATCGGAATGTTCTGCTATAATTTCATATAGTTCTTTTTTAAGTTTCTGAATCTCTCTTGCAGTAATCTCAATATCTGAAGCTTGTCCACTTGTACCTCCTAATGGCTGATGAATCATAACTCTAGAATGTTTTAGTGCTGTTCTTTTACCCTTTTCTCCAGCAGTTAATAAAACAGCTCCCATAGAGGCTGCCATTCCAGTACAAATAGTAGAAACATCTGGATTAATGTATTGCATTGTATCGTAAATCCCCAAACCAGCATAAACACTTCCTCCTGGGGTATTTAAATAAATTCTAATTTCTCTTTCTGCATCTGCAGACTCCAAGAATAAAAGTTGAGCCTGAATAATATTTGCAACATAATCATTTATCGGAACTCCCAAGAAGATGATTCTATCCATCATTAATCTGGAAAATACATCCATAGTAGCAATGTTCATTTGGCGTTCCTCAATAATTGTAGGAGAAATATAATTTCCGGAAATTGAAGTAAACTCATCTAGATGAAGAGAACTTATTCCTCTATGTTTTGTAGCGTATTTTCTGAATTCTTTTGATTGATCCATAATATTTTATTTTTCTGATGCTAATTTAACAAAATCATCATAAGAAATAGCCTTTTCAGTAAGTTTGAAATTTTCTTTGTAGACTTCAAGAGATTTTACATCATAAAGTTGATCGTAAATTTTCTTTCTTTCATCTTCTTTCTTCAAGATAGAAGACACAATTTCATTCATCTTATCTTCCTGAGGAACTGGTTGACCATATTGTTGCATTTGCATGGTAATTAAAGATTTTGTATGATTTTCTACCTCTTCTGTACTAACTTTCACATTATAATTTTCTAAGATATTGTTTTCAATAAGTTGCCATCTTAATGACTTTGAATACATATCGTATTCTGATTCAATTTGCTCTAAAGTAACCTTCTTTTCTGAAGTATGAACTAACCATCTTTTAAGAAATTCATCTGGCATATCAAACTTAATTTTATCAATTAAGTAAGTTACCACATCATTTTTAAGCATTCTATCCGATTCAGGAACAAAGGATCTTTCTGCTTCATCTTTAATTTTTGCTTTAAATTCTTTCTCTGTTTTTACAGAATCTTTTCCATAAACTTTTTCAAAAAGTTCCAAATTCATTTCAGATGGTTTTATTCTACTCACGTTTTTGACTGTAAACTGAAAATCTTCTGAACTAAGATCATGTAATTGATCATGAGTAATATTTAGCATAGCGCTTAAATCTGTATGATTACTAAATGCTTTCATCACATTTACAATAAATGAATCTCCTTCTGTTACCCCAATAAATTGTTTCTTGATTTTTTTATCTGAAATAAAATCCATAGAAACTGTTGCTTCATTTCTGACTCCATTTTCCATTACATTTCCATCTACATCTATCTGAACAATTTCACAAAAAACTAAATCTCCTTCTTCAGATATCTCAGGTTTACTCATTGCTCCGTATCTTTTAGCAATATCATTTGCATAATTATCTACAAGCTTATTATCAGCCTGAATCTGATAATACTTTACTTTGTCTTTTTTTGTAATTTTAACATCCAAATCTGGAGATAAACCAATTTCGAACTCAAAAGTAAAAGTTGAAGTGTTTTCCCAATCTACTTGCTGACTATCCTTAGGCATTGGAGATCCTAAAACTTTTACCTTTTCACTAGAAATATATTTATATAAATCTTCTTGCAACAATTTATTTACCTGATCTACCAAAACAGGGATTCTGTACTTCTTATTTATCACAGACATAGGAACTTTTCCTTTTCTAAATCCAGGTATCTCAGCATTTTTTCTGTAATTCTTAAGTTCTTTATCAACTTTTTCTTGATAGTCTTCTGGAGTTATTACTACTTTTAACTCTGCTTGTAAATCATTTATGTTGCTTTGTGTAATCTTCATAATTAGATTATTATTTAAATGGTCGACAAAAATACATTATTAAACTAATTATAAAGCGAAAATATTGGATTTATTAGGAGTGTCTGTAAATTAAAAAAGCTCACTGTACAGTGAGCTTTTTAAGTGCGGCTGAAGGGAGTCGAACCCCCACGCCTTGCGGCACTAGATCCTAAGTCTAGCGTGTCTACCAATTCCACCACAGCCGCTAAAAATTGGATTACAAAGATATTATTTTTTATAACTTGAAAATAAAAATTCAGTTATATTTGCATTAATATAAATATGAATTAAAATATCAAAAAAATGAGCTTATCAGTTAAAGGAACTATTAAACAAAAACTAGAATTAGAGCAAGGAACAAGCAAAGCAGGAAAAGAATGGAAATCACAGTCTTTTGTTTTAAATACAGGAGCACAATACAATCCTGATATCTGTTTTAAATTATTTGGAGAAGATAAAATAAATTTGATAACCAACTTAAATGAAGGAGATGAGGTAGAAGTATCGTTTAATCTATCTTCAAGAGAGTGGAATGAAAAGTGGTTTACTTCTGCAGATGCATGGAAAATAGAGAAGTCAGAAAATAACACAAGTACAACTACAGAAACAGTTGACGATTCTGACATTCCCGTTTTTGAAAATAATCAAACTCAAGAGGACGACTTACCTTTCTAAAAATGTCATTCGCTAAAAAATTTGAGAAAGTATTTAGATCGATTTTACCATCACCATTTACTATTGCTGTACTTTTAACTTTCTTAACTTTTGTTTTAGCTCTTATCTTTACTGAGAACTCTGAAAAGGGTTCTCATTTTTTTAATCTTCTTTCCTATTGGGAAAATGGCATTTGGAATAATACACTTTTAGTTTTCGCCTTTCAAATGATGTTAATGCTAGTTTTAGGACACGCATTAGCACTTACAAAATCGGTAAATTCCTTAATAGAAAAAGTAACAAAATATTGTAACAACACAGCAAATGCAGCTGCTATCATTAGCTTTCTTACAATTATTGTCAGTTTATTTAATTGGGGATTAGGACTAATTTTCGGAGCAATTTTTGCTAGAAAAGTTGGAGAACATGCATCTAAAAAAAATATAAAACTAAACTATCCTTTAATAGGAGCTGCTGGATATTCCGGAATGATGGTTTGGCATGGAGGACTTTCTGGTTCTGCTCCAATAAAAGTGGCGGAACAAGGACATCTTTCTTCTTTATTAAGTAATTCTGATTTTTCGTTTCCAGATATGATTTCACTTTCTGAAACAATATTTTCTAATATGAATTTAGTAATTAGTTTTCTGTTACTTATAATTCTCCCAGTTGGATTATATTTTATTGGGAAAAGAAATCAAGGAAAACTCATTTCTATTTCTTCTGAAGAGATAGAATTAGAATCTACTAAATTTGATGGAGCAGAGAAATTAGATCATTCCAAAATACTTGCTTACTTTTTATCTTTTATTATTTTGGGATATTGTTTTTACAAAGCATTTTTACTTCCAGAAATTCCTTCTCTTTCAGTAATAAACCCAAATTTTATAAATTTATCTCTTTTAGGAATGGGATTGTTACTACATAGTTCATTTTTCAATTTTACAAAAGCAATTAGTTCAGCTATTAGTGGAGCTGCAGGAATTCTGATTCAGTTTCCATTGTACTTTGGTATTATGGGGATTATGAAAGATTCTGGGATGGTTAGTATTATGTCAGACTTTTTTGTAACTATTTCCAACGAAACAACCTTTCCTATTTTTACTTTTATCTCTGCAGGAATTGTAAATATTTTTGTTCCAAGTGGTGGTGGACAATGGGCAATTCAGGGGCCTATTATTATGGAGGCCGCTTCCAATTTGGGAGTTTCTTTTAATAAAAGTATAATGGCACTTGCTTATGGAGATCAGCTTACAAATATGTTACAACCTTTTTGGGCTTTGCCTCTTTTAGGAATTACAGGGTTAAAAGCAAAAGAAATTCTTCCTTATACTTTGTATTTGTTCTTAATGGGTATGGTGATTTTTATTGGAGGACTACTTATTTTCTAAAACTATAAAGGAATAATCATATTTATGATTATCATCTTTAAAACAATCTTCTCTATTTACTTCTATCCAATCAGAATTAAGTTCTGGAAAAAAGGTGTCTCCATCAAATGAGTGATGAATCTTTGTCAAATATATTTTATCTGCTATACCTGCGTCAACTGCTAATTTATAAATCTGACCTCCTCCAATAATAAAAGCTTCATTTTCTTCATTACTTTTAGCCACTTTTAAAGCTTCTTCCACCGAATTAACAACTATACTACCCTCAGCTTTATAATCAGATTGTCTTGTAATAACAATATTTGTTCTATTTGGAAGAGGCCTATATTTATGAGGAATAGATTCAAAATTCTTTCTTCCCATTATAACATGATGTCCCATAGTTGTATCTTTGAAAAACTTCATGTCTTTTGGTAAGTGCCAGATAAGATCGTTGTCTTTTCCAATTACTCCATTTTCGGATACCGCAACTATTAGGGATACTTTCATTTAACTCTTTTTTACTTTATAATTTACTCCTCTATCTGCCAAATAATCTTTTACAAAGTTAAAATGTTCTCCCAAATATTCGGGTGGAGAAATACCAATTCTTTTGTAATCTCCATTCACCAGTAAATTTGCAACTGCTGTGCAAGTAAATCCTGTTGTACGTGCCATAGAAATAGTCCCATTCTGGAATCTATCTAACAAATTATATTGATATGTTACCTCCTCTCCATTTTCTGTCCCTTTCATTATTATTCTCATAATGGTGAAATCTTTATCACCTTCTTTCATCTCCCATTGAGGGAAAAGTAGTTTTGATGTAACATCAATAGGGCGAATCATATTTCCATTGACTTCTACCTCATCATAGGAAAAGAACCCACTTTCTCTTAACACCTTTAAGTATTCCACGCAACCTGGATAACGTAAAGTTTTTTCTATCATATTTGGTACATGATCCATGGTTTTAATTAAACTTCTGAGTCCATCAGAATTCCAACTTTCTAGAGTTCCTATTTCATCAAATTCTATCAATTCTGTATCGGAAAGAGCTTCTTTTGTAATCATTTGGCTATTCTGAACATATCTAGCGGGACGAATATATTCCTCAATTACATCAATGGGAGAAAAGACTGCTTGATATTCGTAAGGCCATTCTCTTTTTTCGGGTAGTCCTCCAACCAAACATTCATAATCGGTAATTTGCATTTGAGAGTCATGATGACCAAAAATGATATTCCCCATTCCGGGAGCTACGCCGCAATCCATTACAGCTACCACACCCTTTTCTTTTGCTAATTCATCCAATCCAAAAGGATCTTCTGGATAAAAAGAAATATCTACTATATTTTTGCCAACTTCAATTACATCCTTCATCATCTGGTATCCCATAAAACCAGGTACTGCACCAACTACCAAATCAAAATCTTTAATTAGGTTTTGTAAAGTTGATGTGTCTGAAACATCAGCACAAATTGTGTTGATTCCTGCTAACTTATCTAAGTTTTTTTGTGAAATATCTACTGAGGTTACTTCATGATTTTTGGATAAATCTGTAGCCATTACACCTCCCACTAATCCTGCTCCTAAAACAATGATGTTTGCCATTATATCGCTACTTTTCCTTTTATATGAGGGTGGTATTCATAATCTGTTAATTCAAAATCATCAATAGTAAAATCAAAGATACTTTTCACTTCAGGGTTGATTTTCATAGTCGGTAATTTCTTGCAATCTCTACTCAATTGCAATTCTGTTTGCTCAAAATGATTCGTATAAATATGCGCATCTCCTAAGGTGTGTACAAAATCACCAACTTCCAAATCACAGACTTGCGCCATCATCATAGTAAGTAATGCGTATGATGCAATGTTGAAAGGAACTCCCAAGAAGATGTCCGCACTTCTTTGATACAACTGACAAGAAAGTTTTCCATCTGCTACATAGAACTGAAAAAACGCATGACAAGGAGGTAAAGCCATCTGTTCAATTTCTCCTACATTCCAAGCACTAACAATTATTCTTCTGCTATCAGGATTGTTTTTAAGTGTATCTACTACTTGAGTAATTTGGTCAATATGTTTTCCGTCAGGTGCAGGCCAAGATCTCCATTGGTATCCGTATACATGACCCAAATCTCCATTTTCATCTGCCCACTCATCCCAAATTCTGACTCCATTTTCTTTGAGATATTTAATATTGGTATCTCCCTTTAAAAACCAAAGTAATTCATGAATGATAGATTTTAAGTGCAGTTTTTTTGTGGTGATACACGGAAAACCCTTTGATAAATCAAAACGCATTTGGTGGCCAAAAACACTTTTAGTGCCTGTTCCTGTTCTGTCTTCTTTGAGTGTGCCCTCTTGCATCACTCTGCTCATTAAATCTAAATATTGTTGCATTTATTCAATAATTATTTTCTTTTCTACTGTTCCGTCTTCATAAATGTAGAATAGTGGGGTGTTTCGTTTTTCATTTTATTCTTTTCCAATATAAACATCAATCATAAATTTTCCTTCTTCAATTTTACCATCAGAATAAGTTAATTTACCTACACCTTCCTTCTTACCATCTTTCCATTCTCCTGAGTATATATCTCCATTATCATAAGTATAAGTCCCTTTTCCGTGTCTCTTACTATCTTTGAATTCTCCTACGTATACATCTCCAGATTCCCCATAGTAAATTCCTTTTCCGTTTGATTTTCCATCCTTCCATTCTCCTACGTATTTATTTCCATTAGCAGTGGTATAAGTACCTTGACCTTCCATATGATCATTCTTAAATTCTCCTACGTATTTATCTCCTTTAAAAACACCTGCTTCCCACGTATGTGTTCCGTGACCATGTTTCTTATTATCCTTCCATTCTCCTACGTATTTCTCTCCATATACATTAATGCGAGTTCCGTGACCGTGTTTCATGCCATCTACATATTCTCCTACGTATTTATTTCCATTAGGCCAAGTATAAGTCCCTTTTCCGTTCATTGTTCCATTCTTAAATTCCCCCTCGTATTTATCTCCATTAGCAGTAGTATAAGTTCCTTCACCGTGTTTCTTATTATCCTTCCATTCTCCTACGTATTTATCTCCATTAGATCCAGTAAAAGTTCCTTGGCCTTCTGATTTATCATCCTTAAATTCTCCTACGTATTTATGTCCATTAGCAGTAGTATAAGTTCCTTCACCATGTTTCTTACCATCTTTCCACTCTCCTACGTATTTATCTCCCTCATATAAATAAGTTCCATATCCATTTTCACAGTCTCCTTTAATACATTGCCCAAACCCAATCAAAGGCACAAATAGTAATAGTAGTAATAGTTTTTTCATAATAATTAAATTAACATACCTACAATTACAGCGGTAAAAAGAGAAGCTAATGTTCCTCCAATTAAAGCCAAGAAACCTAGCCTTGCAAGATCTCCTTTTCTTTTTGGAGCTAATGCACCTATCCCTCCAATTTGTATTCCGATAGAAGCAAAGTTGGCAAAACCACATAATATGTAAGTAGCAATTATGATTGATTTTTGCTCTGCAAAAACTCCTGCATTTTTCATCTCTCCTAAAGAAACATAGGCTACAAATTCGTTCAATACCGTTTTCTCTCCAAGTAGTTGTCCTACCAAGAACATATCTTCCTTACATACTCCCATCAACCAAACAATAGGCGCTCCTATATATCCTAAAATCATATTAAAGGATAGTTCCGAATAATAGGTATTGTTTTCAATAAGAGTATTTAATGTAGTCCAATCTCCAACCTTAAAAAGTATAAAGTTAGCCATGGACATTAATCCGATAAACACTAAAAGCATGGCTCCAACATTTACCGCTAATCTGAGCCCATCTGTTGTCCCTTTTGAAATTGCTTCTAATGCATTGCTTCCCATATCAGCCTTACTAACCTCTAATTTAGTTTCAAATGCTTCTTTCTCAGGTAATAAAATCTTTGCTGCTACCACTGCTGCTGGTGCCGACATAACAGATGCTGCTAATAAATGTTTGGCAAACATAATTTGTTGCACGGGGTCATCTCCACCCAAAAATCCGATATATGCTGCCAAAACTCCTCCCGCAATAGTTGCCATTCCTCCACTCATCAAACACATCATTTCCGACATGGTCATTTTGTCCAAATATGGCTTTACTAGTAATGGTGATTCGGTTTGTCCTAAAAATATATTTCCTGCAGCTGCTACACTTTCTGGCCCTGAAAGTCCCATGGTACTTTTCATTAACCAAGCAAATCCGTAAACGATTTTAGGGATAATTCTCCAATAATAAAAAAGTGATGTTAGTGCTGAAAAGAAAATAACTGTAGGCAATATCATCACTACAAAATTCATAAGTGGAGATTCTATTGTTCCTGTTTCAAATGATTTAAACAAAAACATAGTACCGTCTTGGGTGAAGGAAATAATCTTGGTAAATATTTTACCTACAAACTCAAAAGCTGAAGAAACAAAAGATACTTTTAGGATAAGTAGAGCAAATACTATTTGAATTCCTAACCCTTTAGACACTAACATCCAATCAATTCCTTTTCTGTTTCTGCTAAATAAAAACGCTATAAGTAATAGTGAAATAATTCCTAGAATTCCTCTTAAAATAGAGTTTATAGTAATAGCTGATGTTACAATCTCTTCCGGAATTATCTCTGCTTTTGTAAAAGCATAATTAACTCCATTTTCATTCAGAACTAAAATGTTACCAGAAGTTGTAATAAGATAAACTCTAACCATTTCATCAGGTAATGTATAATGAAATGACAGTAGATCTTCATTCAAGTCCCAGCTTCCTTCAGCTATATAGTCTGCATTTGCAATCTCATAATGAAAACTTCCATCTTCATTAATATGCATTACATCATTCTCTGAAATTGGTTTTAAATTTTCTCCTGATTCAGTTGAATCTGGGAGGATGTAATCAAAATCCCATGTTCCAATAATTTCCTGAGAAAAGGAAAAAGAAGTAAAAAATAAAAAAATAAATAAAAAATATTTCTTCATTTACTTTTCTTTACGTTTATTAATTTCATCTCTAAGTTCAGAAGCTTTCTCATAATTTTCATCATTAATTGCTTCTTTCATTTGTTTTTTCAATTGTCCTAACGATAAAGTAGAAAGTATATCTTTGGTTTCCTCCAATTCTTCCGTATCTTCATCTTTGTAATTAGGTAAATTATCTGTCAGAATTATTCCAGCTTCTTGTAAAATATCATTATAGGTAAAAATAGAACAACCCATTCTAATTGCTATTGCAATTGCGTCAGAAGTCCTAGCGTCAATTTCAATTTCTTCATCACCATCCATAAAACAGAAAAAGGAAGCATGAAAAACTCCTTCAGTAAGAGTATGAATAACAACTCTACTAATTGTGATATTAAAATTATTGGTAATCGACTTAATAACATCATGAGTTAAAGGTCGTTCCGGATTACTATTACTTTCCAAATAAATGGCAATAGATCCGGCATTACACGGGCCAATTACAATAGGAAGTTTTCGGTCTCCACCTATTTCTCTTAATAGCAAAACATAAGTACTCTTATTGGAGCTACTTGGTTCTAACCTTTCGATATCAAGTTGTACTAATTTCAAAATTTAGTTTTTTAACTTTTTTATTTCTTCAATAAGATGAGGAACTACCTCAAAAGCATCACCAACAATACCATAATCTGCAGCTTTAAAAAATGGAGCTTCCGGATCAGTATTTATTACTACCATAACTTTTGAAGAATTAACACCAGCCAAATGCTGTATAGCTCCAGAAATACCAATTGCTATATATAAATCTGATGTTACTGTTATTCCTGTCTGTCCTACATGCTCAGAATGCGGTCTCCATCCAATATCTGATACAGGTTTTGAACATGCTGTTGCTGCTCCTAACACATCTGCAAGTTCCTCAATCATACCCCAGTTTTCCGGCCCCTTAAGTCCTCTTCCTCCAGAAACTACAATCTCAGCTTCCGAGATTGAAATTTTACCACTTGCAGTTTCTTGACCATCAAAAGATAAACTACCTGATTCCGAAAAATCAATTTTTTCAATAGTACAACTACCTCCTGTTTCAATTAATCCAAACGAATTTGGAGCAATACACAAAATTGTTTTCTCTGTGTTCGATTTTGCTGTTTCTATTGCTTTTGTTGAAAATGATTTTCTTTTAATCTGAATATCACTTCCTTCAGATACTGATATAACATTTGTTAATAAAGCAGCTCTCATTTTTACTGACAATCTAGGAGCTATCATTTTTGAAGTATACGTATTTGAGCAAATAATTACTGAAGAATCTGATGCTAAATCTAAAAAAACTTTTGCAGCCGATTGACTATCCCCTTTATTAATATTTGGAACGCTAATAACTTTTGTAGCTCCATAATTTCCTAGTTTATTTAACTCATCATCTGACACATCTTCTAAGGAAACTGCTATAACATCTGTTCCTAATACTTTTGCTGTTTCTGAAGCGTAAGATACTGTCTCAAATGAACTTTTTCTGAATATTCCGTTCCAACTCTCTGTGTAAACTAATACTGACATCTATTTTTATTTTGATTATATAATTTTTGCTTCATTATGAAGTAAATCAACTAATTCCGATACATTTGACGCGTCCACCATTCTACAACTTCCTTTTGCTTCAGGATTTTCAAAATTTACGGATGATGTGTTTTTTGTGTTAGAAGAAGGTTCTATTACTTGTAGTGGTTTTGTTCTTGACTGCATAATTCCTCTCATATTCGGAATTCTAAGTTCACTTTCTTGAACTAATCCTTTCTGACCACCAATAACCATTGGCAAGGAAGAAGAAATCATTTCTTTACCTCCATCAATTTCTCTAATAAGTTTAGCAGACTCACCTTCAACTTCTAATCCAATACACGCATTTACAAATGGTAAATCAGTCATTTCTGCTATCATTCCACCTACAGCACCTCCATTATAATCAGTAGATTCTCTACCAGCAATAATTAAATCGAAACTATTTTGCGTAATATAATTGGATATTTCTGTGGCAGTAGAAAAACTATCAGTAGCATTCATATTTACCCTAACAGCCTGATCCGCACCAATAGCAAGAGCTTTTCTCATTACTGCTTCAACAGTTGTATCCCCAACAGTAATAATTGTAACTTTTCCTCCGGTTGATTCCTTCAACATCATAGCTTTTGTTAAACCAAACTCATCATAAGGATTTATTACAAACTGAATTCCGTTGGCATCAAATTTAGTGTTGTTTTCTGTAAAATTAATCTTTGATGTAGTATCTGGTACACTACTTATACAAACTAATATATTCATCTTTATGTTTTTGATTAAAATTTATATTGCAAATCTAATAAAAATGTACCTCTTATTTATGGAAAAACAATAAAAACCAATACTAATATGCACTTTCAATAAAAATACTATTTTTGCACACCTTATTAAAGGAAAAAGAAAAAAAATAACTAACTAAAAAAAGTAAAAAATGGAAATGATTATCAAGTATTTACCTCTATTTGGAGTACTCGCCTTAGGGTTTGTGTTTTGGAAAAATGCGTGGGTTACAAAACAAGATGAAGGTGATGACAAAATGAAAAGAATTGCAAAAAACATTGCTGATGGAGCAATGTCATTCTTAAAAGCAGAGTACAAGGTACTTTCTATATTTGTATTTACTGTTGCAATCCTTTTATATTTTAAAGGTGAAAGCGACATGAAAGATGGTCTACATATTTCAAGTGGAATGGTTTCGGTCTCTTTCATTGTAGGAGCTATTTGTTCTGCACTTGCAGGCTTTATCGGAATGAAAGTTGCAACAAAAGCAAACGTAAGAACTACACAAGCTGCCAGAACATCACTTGGAAAAGCTTTAGAAGTTGCATTCTCTGGTGGGGCGGTAATGGGACTTGGAGTTGTAGGACTAGGAGTATTAGGATTAAGTTCTTTATTATTCTTATACGAAGGAATGTTTGAAAATTTAGAAAACACAAAAGAAGTAGTGTTAAATGTCTTAGCTGGATTCTCATTAGGAGCTTCTTCCATTGCATTATTTGCAAGAGTAGGAGGGGGTATTTATACTAAAGCTGCTGATGTCGGAGCTGACCTTGTTGGTAAAGTAGAAGCGGGGATTCCTGAAGATCACCCATTAAACCCTGCAACAATTGCAGATAATGTAGGTGATAATGTAGGTGATGTTGCTGGAATGGGAGCTGACTTATTTGAATCCTATGTAGGATCTATTATTGGAACTATGGTTTTAGGTTCTTATTTAATATTTCCAGGAGATGGTAACAATATGAATGCTGTTTACTTGCCACTAGTATTAGCCGCTACTGGAATTGTAATGTCTATTATTGGTACATTTTTTGTAAAAGTTAAAGATGGAGGTTCTCCTCATAGAGCTTTAAATATTGGTGAATTTGGATCAGCAGCACTTATGATTGTAGCTTCTTGGTTTATTATTACTGAAATGCTACCAAAAACATTTAATAATGGTGATTATTCATCTATGGGTGTGTTTTTTGCAACTATAGCTGGATTAGTAGCAGGATTATTAGTTGGAAAAGTAACTGAAATGTATACTGGTACTGGTACAAAAGCTGTAAATTCTATTGTAAAACAATCTGATACAGGATCTGCTACAACTATTATTGCTGGTTTAGGTGTTGGTATGATGTCAACAGCTTTACCCATTTTAATAATTGCTACCGCAATTATTGTGTCTCATTCATTTGCTGGAATGTACGGAATTGCAATTGCTGCTGTAGGAATGCTTGCAAATACAGGGATACAATTAGCTATTGATGCTTATGGTCCAATCTCTGATAATGCTGGTGGTATTGCTGAAATGGCGGAACTTCCTTCTGAAGTTAGGGAAAGAACTGACAAATTAGACGCTGTAGGAAACACAACCGCTGCTATTGGAAAAGGGTTTGCAATTGCATCAGCTGCTCTAACAGCACTTGCTTTATTTGCTGCATTTATGGAAGTAACTGGAATAACAAATGATGGTATTAATATTGCAAATCCACTAGTTATGGCAGGTTTATTAATAGGAGCAATGCTTCCATTTGTATTTTCTGCAATGGCAATGAATGCTGTTGGTAGAGCTGCAATGGCAATGATTGAAGAGGTAAGAAGGCAATTTAGAGATATACCTGCTCTTAAGGCAGCTTTAGGAATAATGAGGAAATACGATTCTGATATGAGTAAAGCTTCTGCAGAAGACAGAGCTATATTTGATGCTGCTGATGGAGTTGCGGAATACGATAAATGTGTTGATATTTCTACAAAAGCATCTATAAAAGAAATGATAATACCAGGTTTAGTTGCAATTACTGTCCCTGTAGCAATTGGATTTGGAGGAAATCTATTTAACGGAGGAGAGCTTTTTAATCCTGGAGGTCAAGAGGTAAAGATGGGAGCGAAGATGCTTGGGGGTCTACTAGCTGGTGTAACTACTTGTGGTGTTCTTATGGCTATCTTCCAATCCAATGCTGGTGGAGCTTGGGACAATGCTAAAAAAATGATAGAAGAAAAA
>Ga0209252_1000886_pt1 | contig 21229 bp, 19 predicted proteins | sample SaaInlV_135m_DNA_3_FD_184673 | JGI IMG/M metagenome (GOLD analysis project Ga0209252, IMG submission 184673) | Marine microbial communities from expanding oxygen minimum zones in the Saanich Inlet - Saanich Inlet SI074_LV_100m_DNA (SPAdes) (version 2) | ecosystem: Environmental > Aquatic >... | reverse complement strand
CTGAAAAAATGAGAACTTGTAAAAGTTGCGGACATACAATGGATATAGACGAAAGATTTATTTAAAAGATGAAAAAGCTTTTTACTATAGATATTCACACTCATATCCTACCAAAGGATATTCCAAATTTCAATAAACAATTTGGATATGGAGAATTTGTTCAATTGGAACATCACAAACCTTGTTGTGCTAAAATGATGATGAATGATCAGTTTTTCAGAGAGGTAGAATCAAATTGCTGGGAAGCAGATACCCGAATAAAAGAATGTGATCATCAAAATGTAGATGTTCAAGTTTTATCTACTGTTCCAGTAATGTTTTCTTACTGGACAAGTCCAAAAGATGGATTGGAAATATCTAAATTTATCAATGATGATTTGATAAAAGTAGTCGATAAAAATCCAAATAGATTTGTTGGTTTAGCTAATGTGCCTATGCAGGATACTAAATTAGCAATTAAAGAGATAGAGAGATCTAAAAAATTAGGATTTAAAGGAATACAAATTGGTTCACATGTGAATGATTTGAACCTGGACGACTCTTCTTTCTTTCCAATTTATGCAGCGTGTGAGGAATTGGATATGGCAATTTTTGTACACCCATGGTGGTGGATGGCAAAAGAGAAAATGGATAAATATTGGTTGCCATGGCTAGTAGGAATGCCAATGGAAACTTCTCTTGCTATTTGTTCCATGATTTTTAGTGGAGTGTTTCAGAAATTTCCGAAATTAAGAGTCGCTTTTGCACATGGAGGAGGTTCATTTCCTTCAACAATTGGAAGAATTGAACATGGATTTAATGTCCGCCCGGATTTAGTGGCAGTTGATAATAATGTAAACCCTAAAGATTATTTAGGAGAATTTTGGTTAGATTCTTTAGTTCATGACGATAAAATGTTAGAATATATCGTGGAATTAGTTGGTGAAGATAAAGTTGCATTAGGTACTGACTATCCATTTCCTTTAGGAGAATTGGAACCTGGCAAACTGATACATGGGATGCCTTATCCAAATAATGTAAAAGAGAAATTACTCTCTCAAAATGCACTTGATTGGCTAAATATGAAAAAAGAAGATTTCATATAATGAAAGCAGAAATTGAAATCGGAAACAAAAAATATACTGTTGACTTCTCAAAAGGAATTGACATCTCTATTCCTCTAAATTTTAATGGAGAGCAGCCTAATACTTATGGAGTAGAAAAGGCAACTTCTAAACCTTATCAGGATGGAAAATTTGTTGGAGATACTAGAAAAGGAGGTCCTTGTAATTTTGAAACCTATAGTTTTACTCCTCATTGTAATGGCACCCATACTGAATCTATTGGACATATTACAGATGAGAGGATATCTATATTATCTTCTTTAAAAGAGGAAATGATACCATCTAATCTTATTTCTGTTACTCCAAGAAGTACTAATGAAAATTATATTCCTAACTTAAATGCTGAGGACTTAGTCATTACAAAAGAAGATTTGGAATTGCATCTAAAAGATGCAAATTCTGAATTTCTGAGAGGATTGATTATACGGACACTACCAAATTATGAGAGTAAAAAAAGTAGAGATTACATGAAGGAAACTCCATCATTTTTTAGTATTGATGCAATGGAGTACATTGTAAGCTTGGGTGTAGAGCATTTATTAGTAGATACCCCCTCTGTAGATAGATTATTAGATGAAGGTAATCTTTCATCTCACAATATATTTTGGGAAACAAAAGGAAAAGAATTTAATTCAAAAACACAAAACAAGACCATAACAGAGATGATATTCGCTTCTGAAGAAATTAAAGATGGAAACTATTTGTTGAATCTGCAAATTCCAGCATTTGTGTCAGACGCAGCTCCAAGCAGGCCTATTTTATATAAAATAAATGACTTATAAAAACACAGAGGAATTTTCTTTACAGCTAGATGAAAATGATGAACTAAAACATTACCGAAATGAGTTTAGTATTCCATTACAAAAAAATGGAGAAGAGCATGTTTACCTTTGCGGAAACTCATTGGGATTACAAGCAAAAAGAACGAAATCGTTTATAAATCAAGAGTTAGAAGATTGGGCAACCTTTGGAGTAGAAGGACATTTCCATGCCAAAAACCCTTGGATGCCTTATCACGAATTCTTAACCGAAAGTTACTCTAAAATAGTTGGGTCAAAACAATCGGAAGTTGTTGCAATGAACACTCTTACTGTAAATCTTCATTTAATGATGGTTTCTTTTTATAGACCTACCAAAAATAGGTATAAAATTATTATTGAAGCAGATGCATTTCCATCTGATATATATGCTGTAGAATCACAAATAAAATACCATGGATATTCAGTTAATCATTCTTTAATAAAACTTACTCCAAGAGATGGAGAATCATCAATTAGAACAGAAGATATTGCGGAGATAATTGATAGAGAAGGAAATGAAATTGCACTGATTATGCTGGGAGGAGTAAACTACTATACGGGTCAGGTCTTTGATTTTGAAACCATCACAAAACTAGGAAAATATAAAGGAATTGTTGTTGGTTTTGATTTGGCACATGCAGCAGGGAATATAAAATTAGAACTCCATAATTGGGGAGTTGATTTTGCTGTTTGGTGTTCTTACAAATACCTAAATTCTGGACCTGGTTCAGTTGCGGGTGCATTTGTACATGAAAAACATCATAATTCAGATCTTCCAAGATTTGCAGGTTGGTGGGGTCACAATAAAGAGAATCGCTTTAAAATGCCAGATGAATTCAATGCAATAAAATCGGCAGAAGGGTGGCAGTTGAGCAATCCTCCAATTTTATCTTTAGCAGCAATCCGTGCTTCTCTTTCTATCTTTGATGAGGTGGGTATGGATAAGTTGGTTGCAAAATCTAAAAAATTAACAGATTACCTACTATTCTTATTAAATATAATTGAAACAGACAGAATAGAAATTATTACACCAGAAGAAAGAGGTTGTCAAATTTCTATTAGAGTGAAAAATGGGAATAAAGAGTTGTTTGACAAAATAACTGAAAAAGGAGTTATTGCAGATTGGAGAGAACCAGATGTAATTCGTGTAGCTCCTGTCCCACTTTATAATAGTTTCTCAGATGTATTTAATTTCTATAATATATTAAAGGAGGTAATCTGATGAAAAAAGACATTACTATTGTTGGTGCCGGACTAGTGGGTTCACTTTGTGCACTTTACATGATAAGAAGAGGATATAAAGTCACTATTTTTGAAAGAAGAAAAGACTTAAGATCTGAAATTATAACAGCAGGCAAATCAATAAATTTAGCTCTTTCTGAAAGGGGTTGGACAGCACTAAAAAAAGTGGGGATTGATAAAGAAGTAAAAAAGATTGCTATTCCTATGTACAAAAGAATCATGCATGATAAGGAAGGTAATTTAAGTGAGCAACCTTATGGGAATGAAGGTGAAGCTATTTATTCTGTTTCTAGAGCACAGTTAAATGTTCTTATGATGGAAATGGCGGAAAAAAATGGAGCAAAACTTTATTTTAATGAAAAATGTGTAGATGCTAATTTGGAAGAGGCAATTGCTACTTTTAACAATACAAAAACTGATACAGAGCAAGAAATTTCGGCAGATTTACTTATTGGTGCAGATGGTTCGTTATCAGCTGTTCGGGAACAAATGGTTAAGAAACATCATCATGAATATGAATATAATGAAATTGAACACGACTATAAAGAATTGCTAATACCATCAGTAGATAACGGCACACATTTATTAGATAAAAATGCATTACATATCTGGCCAAGAGGAAACTTTATGCTTATAGCGTTAGCTAACCTAGATGGAAGTTTTACCTGTACTTTATTTGCACCAAAAAAAGGAAGAAATTCATTTGAAGGATTAAATTCAAAACAGGAAGTTGAAAATTATTTCACATCTATTTTCCCAGATTTTATTTCTCTTGTCCCGGATTTATATCAGCAGTGGAATGCTAACCCAACATCTGGTTTAGGGATTGTAAAAACATACCCTTGGCATATAAAAGACACTTCAATACTTATTGGAGATGCAGCGCACGCTACCGTTCCTTTTTACGGGCAAGGGATGAATGCTGGGTTTGAAGATTGTAGAATTTTGGATAAATTACTAGATAAGAATGAAGATAATTTCGAAACATGTTTTGATGAATATTCTAAAAGTAGAAAACTAAATGGTGATGGGGTTCAGGATTTATCCATGCATAATTTTATAGTAATGCGAGATAAAACAGCTGATGCTAAATTTTTACTACAGAAAGAAATAGAAAAGAAATTCTCTAATTTATATCCAGATAAATGGACTCCTCTTTATTCAATGGTTAGTTTTACAAACACCCCTTATGCTGAGGCTTGGGAGATTGGAATGAAACAAGAAAAACTCATGCAGAGCATTATGACCACCCCTAATATTGAAAAAATATGGGAAAGTGATGAAATAATGCAAAAAATGTACAGTTTAGTGTAGTTTTAGTTCATTTTTTAACATTTTCGTGTATTTTTACTAAATTTTATCAGTGATATTTTAATGGTTTTTGAAAAATTTACTATTTTTCAATATAATTGTTAATCAATTTTTTCATTAAAATACATTATTTTGTACTAAAAAGACACTTTTTTACACAAAAACAACACTTTTTTACACAGAAATGAAATATTTACTAAAACAAAATGGTGTTTTCCTCTAAATTAAAGAAAAAGTATTTGGACAAGAATATATACAATGACTATATTTGGAGAAATTTAATCTTTATGTCCTTAATTAAATGTTATGAATGTTCTAAAGAGATAAGTGATATTGCTGAAGCTTGTCCTCATTGTGGAGCTGGAAAAGCTGTAGAATGCCACGAATGCTCAAAACAAATAAGTAAGGGATTAAATAAATGCCCACATTGTGGAGTTCCTAAATTATATACTTTTAAAATAAATAGAAATATACATATATCAATATCTTTTTTATTGTTGCCGGTTTCTATTTTTTACTGTTTATACTGGTTAATAGAAGCAGGACCGTATTACCTAGATGAAGGAGAAACATTATACGGAGTATTCCATTTTATAATTGGCTCTATTTGTTTGATTATAAGCTTAATATTATCTAAAGTTATATATAATAATTTCAAAAGTAAAGACAAGGAAATTGTTAAAACATATAAGGTCAATTCTATTCGTTTTAATTCCATATTGCATTTAATTTCTAGCCTTATCTTACTCACTTCTTCTTGTTTTCTTTGGACATATTTAATGCAAAGAACAGTCCTAGAGTTCATGTTTGGAGTATCTGGTTTTATAGATATTTTTGGAGCTACAATTTTTATAACATTAGTAATTTCATTAATTTACTTTATTGTAAGCCGATTAATAAATAAACCAACTTCTTTCTTAAGCTCTTTTTATATAACCTCCTATTTAATTACTTTTTTATGGATTATATCATCTGTAATATACTCTATAAAAATATGGGGATAAACAAATAATTTAGAATTAAAATTCAATAAAATGAAAAAACTATTAGTCCTATTACTATCTGTGCCTTTGATTGGAGTTGGACAACAAACTATTATTCTTTCAAAAGCTTCTTCAAATTACATAAAATGGATGGAAGATGAAAATATAATTATCCTAGATGCCTACACCATAAAAAATACCGATAGCATCCTACAACTTGCAGATGGAATCATATTAACTGGAGGAGAAGACATTAATCCACTTGAGTATAATAATACGACTAACTTAGAAGTATGTGGAGATATTAATTATGAAAGAGATACATTGGAAAGGAAATTATTTGATTTTGCTTTATCAAATAAAATACCTCTTATTGGAGTATGCAGAGGAATGCAAATGATGAATGTCGCTTCTGGAGGAACTTTATATGGAGATATCCCAACAGAAATTGGCACGGAAGTAATCCACCGAAATAATGGAGAGGTTTATCATGAAATCGCGCTTTGCGATACTTCAACTTTAATTTTTCCTATTGAAACAGATACCATTATGGTAAATTCTTGGCACCATCAAGGGTTAAAAATAATGCCAAATCATTTACGTGTTATTGCGCGTTCTTTTGACGGACTAGCTGAAGCAATTGTAATGGATAAATCTATTCATCCATTTATGATAGCGGTTCAATTTCATCCTGAGCGTTTAGGGAAAGACAATGTAATTCATCAGACAATAAGAGATAATTTCTTCAAAGAAATGAAAAAATAATTCCCTTTTTTATTTTTTTAAAAAAACATCTGATTTATTTTTCTAAATAAATTTTAACCTATTACATTTGTGTCCTAATTTTTTAAATGTGTATAAAGACATCCTTGATCTTTTTTTGATAAGTATTTCTCCATTTGGAGAAGCGAAGGTTGGAATTCCAATTGCAATAGCAATTGGTAATCTCACAACAACAACCATCTTATTAGTTGGAATTTTAGGAAATCTCTTAGTATTTCCCTTATTCTATAAATTTATAGAAATATCTAATAAACATCTATTAAAAAATAAATCTTATAGAAAAAGTGCAATAAAACTTTCATTAAGAGCTAGAAAAAAAACTAAAAATGTGATTGTCAAATATGGATCATGGGGATTAATGATTTTTGTAATGATTCCTCTGCCTTTTACCGGAGCATATATCGGAACTATTGCGTCTTACATTTTTGGTATGAATTATAGAAAATCTTTATTTGTAATTAGTTGCGGGATCATTATATCATGTACTCTAATTACTTATGGGGTAGAATTTTTGTTTTAAGACAACATAAATATACATATATATTATACCTTTGCATTCTAATATGAATGGAAAAAAAACAGTACTTATTATTCTAGATGGATGGGGGCATGGTGATAAAACAAAATCAGATGCAATTCATCAAGCAAATACTCCTTTTATTGATTCTCTTTATACAGAATATCCTAATTCTGAATTATTAACTGATGGTGAAAATGTCGGACTTCCAAAAGGGCAAATGGGAAACTCAGAAGTGGGACATCTCAATATTGGTGCAGGAAGAATTATCTATCAGGATTTAGCGAAAATTAATCTTGCTTGTGAAACCAACTCTATTGTAGAGCAAGAAAATCTGAAAAAATCATTTACTTATGCAAAGAAAAACAATACAGCACTTCATCTAATCGGCTTAGTTTCTGATGGAGGTATTCATTCTCATCAAAATCATCTGTATAAATTATGTGAATTAGCTCAAAAAGAAGGTGTTCAAAAAGTTTTTGTTCACGCCTTTACAGATGGTAGAGATTGTGATCCGAAAAGTGGGAAAGGATTTATTCAGAAATTAGAGAAGAATTTATTTGGAGCAAAAATTGCATCAGTTTGCGGAAGATATTACGCAATGGATAGAGATAAAAGATGGGAAAGAGTAAAAAGAGCTTACGATTTGATGGTAAAAGGAGAGGGAGTAAAGTCTAAAGATCTTTCTGAAAGTATTCAGAAATCTTATGATAATGGAATAACGGATGAATTTATTAAACCAATCGTCTTAGTTGATGAAAATGACAATCCTATTACAAAAATAAAAGAAAATGACGCAGTAATTTGTTTTAATTTCAGAACAGATAGATGCAGAGAGATTACAATTGCATTAACCCAAAGTAATATGCCAGATTTTGAGATGAACACTTTGGATCTGCACTATACTACCATGACCAATTATGATGACACTTATAAAAATATAAATGTAATTTACGACAAGGAGAACATCAAAAATACTTTGGGAGAGGTTTTAGAAAAAAATAATAAAACTCAGATCCGTATTGCAGAAACAGAGAAATATCCTCATGTTACATTCTTCTTTTCAGGAGGAAGAGAGAAAGAATTTATTGGAGAAAAAAGATTGATGGTAAATTCTCCAAAAGTGGCAACTTACGACTTAAAACCAGAAATGAGTGCTCTTGAAGTTACCTCAACTATTGTAGAAGAATTAGATAAAGGAGAAACAGATTTTGTATGCCTGAACTTTGCAAATCCGGATATGGTAGGGCATACTGGAGATTATAATGCAATTATAAAAGCGGTGGAAACAGTAGATAATTGCGCAAAAAAAGTGGTGGAAGCAGGATTAAAAAACAACTATGCTTTTATAATTATTGCTGACCATGGAAATGCAGATTTCTCTATTAACCCTGATGGAACACCAAACACTGCACACAGCACCAACCCTGTTCCTTGTTTTGCAATTAATACAGGATTTGAAAAAATAGAAGACGGAAAGTTAGGAGATATTGCTCCTACAATTTTAAAAATAATGGGAGTTGAAACTCCTGAAGAAATGACAGGAAATATTTTAATAAAATAAACAAATGGAACACATTAATAATTATATAAACAAGCATAAAGACAGATTCATAAATGAACTGATTGAACTATTAAAAATACCTTCAATTTCTGCAGACCCAGCTTACAAAACAGATGTATTAAACTGTGCTGATGTAGTAGCAAAAGCAATGACAGATGCAGGAGCAGATAATATTGAAATTTGTAAAACGGAAGGTTACCCTATTGTTTATGGAGAAAAAATTATTGATGCCAATTTACCAACTGTTTTGGTTTACGGACATTATGATGTACAACCTGCCGACCCATTAGAGTTATGGACTAGCGGACCATTTGAGCCAGTTGTTAAAAAAACAGACATTCACCCTGAAGGAGCAATTTTTGCAAGAGGTGCGTGTGATGATAAGGGACAGTTTTACATGCATGTAAAGGCCTTTGAATTGATGATGAATACAAATACGTTACCGTGTAATGTAAAGTTCATGATTGAAGGAGAGGAAGAAGTAGGTTCTGAAAATTTAGGTGTTTTTGTAAAAGCAAATAAAGAAAGATTAAAATGTGACGCCATCTTAATTTCAGATACTGGAATTATTGCAAACGATACACCGTCCATCACAACTGGACTGAAAGGGCTGAGCTATTTGGAGGTAGAAGTTACAGGCCCAAATAGAGACTTACATTCAGGATTATACGGAGGAGCAGTTGCGAATCCTATCAATATTTTATGTGAAATGATTTCAAAAATGAAAGATGAAAATAATCATATTGCAATTCCAAAATTTTATGATAATGTAGTGGAACTTTCAGCAGAAGAAAGAGAAGATATTGCACGCGCCCCTTTCTCATTAGATAAATACAAAAAAGCATTGGACTTATCGGATGTTCATGGGGAAGAAGGATACACAACAATGGAGCGTACTGGAATTCGCCCAACTTTAGATGTAAACGGAATTTGGGGAGGATATACGGGTGAAGGAGCAAAAACAGTAATTGCTTCTAAAGCCTATGCAAAAATTTCTATGCGTTTGGTTCCTAATCAATCTGATGAAGAAATTACTACATTATTTACTAACTACTTTAAAAGTATAGCACCCAAAAGTGTAAGCGTAACCGTTACTCCTCATCATGGTGGAGAACCTTATGTTTCTCCTACTGATATTCCTGCTTATGTTGCGGCAAGCAAGGCTATGGAAACTACATACGGTAAAAAACCTGTCCCCGTTAAAAGCGGAGGATCTATCCCTATTGTGGCTTTGTTTGAGGCTGAATTAGGTGTTAAATCTATTTTGCTTGGTTTTGGTTTGGATTCGGATGCAATTCATTCTCCCAATGAGCATTATGGTATTTTTAATTACCTAAAAGGAATTGAAACAATCTCTCACTTTTTTGAAAATTATGCTAAAGAACATTAATCTATAAAATGCGTTATCTTATTATTATAGGGTCCTTACTTTTTTTTACAACCTCTTGTAATAGTCAACATGAAAAAAATGATATGACTGAAGAACATAAATATACTAACTCCCTTGTAAACGAAACAAGTCCATATTTACTGCAACATGCTCATAATCCAGTAAACTGGCACCCATGGAATGAAGAAACTCTAGCAAAAGCAAAAAAGGAAGATAAGTTATTACTTATTAGTATTGGGTATTCAGCTTGCCATTGGTGTCATGTAATGGAACATGAAAGTTTTGAAGATTCGGCAGTAGCTAAAGTAATGAATGATAATTTTATTTGTATAAAAGTAGATAGAGAAGAACGACCTGATGTAGATCAGATTTATATGACTGCAGTACAATTGATGAATAATAGAGGTGGTTGGCCACTAAATTGCATTGCTCTTCCGAACGGGCAACCATTTTGGGGAGGTACATATTTTAGAAAAGACGATTGGAAAAAACAAATCCTGCAAATGGCAAATATCTATAAAACAGATAAAAATAGAGTAATTGAATTTGCCAGAAGGCTAACAAAGGGAATACAGCAGACAGAGAATATTGTTGAAAATACAGATGAAATAGAGTTCAAATGGAAAGATTTAGACAATATGGTTTCTCCTTGGTCAGAGAAATTTGACAATACAGAAGGAGGAACAAATGGAGCTCCTAAATTTCCAATGCCAAACGCTTATAATTTCTTACTAAAATACGGACACTTATCTAATAATCCTGAGGTATCAGAACATGTAGAGCTCACTTTAGACAAGATGGCTTTTGGAGGAATTTATGACCAAATTGGTGGTGGATTTGCTCGATATTCAGTAGACAAATATTGGAAAGCCCCTCACTTTGAAAAAATGCTTTATGATAACGGACAATTAGTTAGCTTGTATTCTGAGGCCTATTTAAAACACCAAAAGCCTCTTTATAAAGAAGTGGTTTTTGAAACATTAGAATTTATAGAAAGAGAATTAATGGCAGAAAACGGAGCATTCTATTCTGCACTTGATGCCGACAGTGAAGGGGAAGAAGGGAAATTTTATGTTTGGAATGAACAGGAATTAAAATCCTTAATTATAGAAGATTTTTCCATTTTTAAAGACTATTACAATATTAATGGAAAAGGGCTTTGGGAACATGGAAACTATATTTTACTCAGAAAAGAAAGTAAAGAACGAATAGCGAAAAAACATACTATTTCTATTTCTGATTTAGAAAGTAAAATTAAAAATTGGAAAAAAGTTCTGATGGGAGCAAGAGATAAAAGAATTAGACCAGGCTTAGATGATAAATCTCTCACTTCTTGGAACTCACTGATGTTGAAAGGATATATAGACGCCTATATGACCTTCGGAGTAAAACATCATTTAGATATTGCTCTGAAAAATGGGAATTTTATTGTAAATACTCAAATGAGTGAAGATGGAAAATTACTTCATTCTTACAAAGATGGAAGATCTACAATAAATGCATATTTAGAAGATTATTCCCTTACAATTTCTGCATTTATTCGATTATATGAAGCTACATTCGATACAACATGGCTTACGTATTCAAAAAAATTAACCGAATATGCAATTGCCCATTTTTATGACACAAAAAGTGGAATGTTCTTTTTCACCTCTGATTTAGATCCAGAGCTTGTAGCCAGAAAAATGGAAATAAATGACAATGTAATTCCTGCATCAAATTCGGTAATGGCAAACTCCCTTTTCGATTTAGGAACTATCTTAGGAAAAGACAATTACAAAGAAATGAGCATTAAAATGCTTAATAATGTAAAACCTGATATGGATAGTTATGCTTCTGGATATGCAAATTACGCTACACTTATGTTAAAACAAGTTTCTCCTTATTATGAAATAGCAATTGTTGGGGAAGATGCTCATGATAAAACTATGGAAATGAACACAAGATACAATCCAAATACATTATTTATTGGTAGTTTTAAAGAAAGTAATTTGGAACTCTTGGAAGGGAAATATGTGGAAGGAACAACTATGATTTATGTTTGCGAAAACAAAGTTTGTCAACTTCCAACAACAGAAATTAAACAGGCATTAAAACAAATTAAATAATGAAATACTTATTTGAAGAAAATCAGAGATTTACACAATGGTGGTTGTGGGTTATTTTACTCTCCTTTCCTATTATATCTTTTGGGCCATTTGACGAGAATCCAATTAATTGGTATCACGTTCTGATTGGATTAGGAATTCCTCTTTTGTTTTATATATTTCAACTAAGAATAAAAGTAAGCGTGGACGGATTACATTATCAATTTTTTCCTTTTCATTTTAAATCTCACACAATTAAGATAGAAGATATAGAGAAATTTAAAGCAATTGAATACTCCCCAATGAAAGAATATGGAGGATGGGGAATTAAATTTGGATTTAAAGGAAAAGCTTATAATGTAAGTGGGAATAAAGGAGTAAAAGTATTTTTGAAAAATAATACAAACATTATGTTTGGCAGCCAAAGACACAATGAGTTTGGAAAAGCTTTGAAAAAGATTAAGAAACAATAAGTAAAAAGTAATTTTTCTTTCCTTTTTGGAATAATATATATTTTCCATCCAATAAGTCATCTTCAGAAATTTTAAAATCTTCCCTAATTTTTTCTTTATTTATACTTACTGCATTGGATTGTATCATTCTCCTTGCCTCCCCTTTAGATGCAAACACTTGTGTTTTTTCAGCAAGTAAGTCTAAAATTCCTGCACTTAAATCTGATTTATTTATTTCAAACTGAGGAACACCTTCAAATACAGAAAGGAAAGTGTCTAGATCCAAACTTTTCAAATCCTCTGCAGTAGATGTCCCAAACAAAATACCAGAAGCTTTAATTCCCATCTCTAAATCTTCTTTACTGTGTACTCTTGTCGTCACTTCTTCAGCAATTGATTTTTGCAACAATCTTAAATGAGGAGTTTTATCATGTTCTTCAATTAGTTTTTTTATTTCTTCCTCACCCTTCAGAGTAAAAATCTTTATATAGTTTTTCGCATCTTCATCTGAAGAATTTAACCAGAACTGGTAAAATTTATATGGGGAAGTTTTGGATTTGTCTAGCCAAATATTCCCGCTTTCTGTTTTCCCAAACTTGCCTCCATCTGCTTTTTGAATTAATGGAGTAGTTACTGCAAACGCTTTCCCCTCTCCCTTTCTTCTGATAAGTTCAGTTCCGCTTACAATGTTTCCCCACTGATCAGAACCTCCTAATTGCACTTTACAATTTTTATTTTTCCAAAGCCAATAAAAATCATATGCTTGCACCAATTGATAGGAAAATTCAGTAAAACTAATTCCTGTTTCCAATCTACTCTTTACAGAATCTTTTGCCATCATATAATTTACAGAAATGTGTTTCCCTACATCACGAATAAAATCTAAAAAGGAAAAACCATTAAACCAATCAAAATTATTTACTACCTCCGCAGAGTTTTCCCCACAATCAAAATCTAAAAATTGTTCCAATTGTTTTTGTACTGATGATAAATTATGATTTAATGTTTCTTCATCTAACAGATTACGCTCCTTGCTTTTTCCAGAAGGATCACCAACCATGCCGGTAGCACCACCAACTAAAGCAAAAGGTTTGTGTCCGCATCTTTGCAAATGAACCAAAATCATTATCTGAACCAAATTTCCTATATGTAATGAGTCAGATGTCGGATCAAAACCAATATAAGCAGAAGTTGTTTCTTTTGCAAATTGCTCTTCCGTTCCAGGCATGATATCGTGTATCATTCCTCTCCATTTTAATTCTTCTATAAAGTTCATCTGTTACATATTTTTTTCAAAAATAGATAAAATTTTAAATCTATACTCTAATATCTTACATCTAATCACTAATATTTTATCTTTGCTTTATGATATTTATTACTGGAGGAACAGGATTAGTTGGATCTCATATCTTATTAAAATTATCTCAAAGGAACATCTCATTTAAGGCTTTGAAAAGGGAAAGAAGTTCTTTAGATGTTTGTAAAGATGTTTTTACTTATTACAATGCTGAATCACAATTCAATAAAATAAAATGGGTAAATGGAGATGTAAATGATATTCCTTCTTTAGAAGAAGGGATGAAAAATTGTACGAAAGTTATTCATGCCGCTGCTATAGTTTCTTTTCATAATGATGATGATGAAACAATATACAAAATTAATGTCGAAGGAACGATAAACATAGTAAATGTTGCTCTATCTGCAGGAATTGAGAAGCTTTCCTATATTAGTTCGATAGCTGCCCTAGGAAGAAACACCACTTCTGATATTGTTGATGAGAATTGTGATTTTAAAATCAGTAAAAAGGAAAATAATTATTCTCTTTCAAAATATTATTCGGAGCAAGAAGTTTGGAGAGCTTCACAAGAAGGGTTAGATGTAGTAATTTTAAATCCTTCTGTCATTTTAGGGCCAGGAGATTGGACAAAAGGAAGTTCTCAAATATTTCAGAAGATTTATGATGGACTAAAATATTATACAAGTGGTTCTACTGGATATGTAGATGTTACAGATGTATCAGAATGTGCAATTAAATTGCTTGAATCTGATATAAAAAATGAAAGATTTATTATTAATGGAGCAAATTTAAAGTTCAGAGAATTATTTGATATGATTGCTGAAGGATTTAATAAAAAGAAAGCTACTATAAAAGTAACTCCATTAATGAAAGAATTAGCTTGGAGAATAGAACTTCTTCGATCCTTTATTACAGGCAGAAGACCTCTTATTACGAAAGAAACTGCAAATTCTGCTATGAAAAACAGTAGTTACTCAACCAAAAAAATTCAAGATACAATCTCATTTAAATTCGTTCCAATACAAGAAAGTGTGAAAAAATATTGTCAATGGTTTTCTGAAAGAATCTAATCAGTTAACTGATCTCTTGTTTCTTCCAGATCTATTAATATTTCTTCATGAATCTTTTCAAATAACCCTGGTCTTTCCGAATAATACTGTATTGTATTTTCAAAATTAGTTTTATTTACATTATGATCAGATAGAATCTTCTGATAATCTGAATTATTTACTCTATTTAACTTAAAATCTGATTCTACCAAATAAATTTTTTCCAGAATATTAGCAAACTGATCCTTTGGAATAATATTATGATTTTGTTCTTCTTTTTTAGAACAAGAGAATAATATTAAGAAAGAAAGTAAATAAATAGGTTTCACTCTACAAATGTATTTTATTTAGATATATTTGCATCATTATTAACCAATAAAATTTATAACATGAAAAAATTAATGTATTTATTATTAGTTGGAGTGATGTTTGCTTTTACTGCCTGCACAGGTGGAGAAGCTGAAACTTGTGCTGATGACTGTGCTAAAGAATGTTGCACAGGTGGAGAAGATGAAACTTGTGCTGATGACTGTGCTAAAGAATGTTGCACAGGTGGAGAAGATGAAACTTGTGCTGATGACTGTGCTAAAGAATGTTGCACAGGTGGAGAAGATGAAACTTGTGCTGATGACTGTGCAAAAGCTTGTTGTCTCGGATGTAAAGCTACAGAAGGTGACAAAAAATGTATCAAATTAGAAGACGGAACTATGCCATGTTGTGCTGTAAGCTCAGATGATGAAGGTGGTGAGACTGAGGGTGGTGAAACTGAAGGTGGTGAAACTGAAGGTGAATAATCAACTTCCACAAAAACTTAAAAAAAGACATCCAATTGGATGTCTTTTTTTATCTATTAAATTTTAATCGCTGTCCTTTTTTACTTTCATCAAAACATCCATATTCATACACAAGATGTCCATTTACAAAAGTATGTGTAACTTCTGAGCTAAATATCTCTCCTTCAAAAGGAGACCAACCACATTTATATAAAATATTTTCCTTTGTTACTTCCCAAGATTTATCCAAATCTACTAAAACCAAATCTGCAAAGTGTCCTTCTTTTACAAAACCTCTATCTTTAATCTGAAATAAAATAGATGGATTATGACACATTTTTTCTACAATTTTTTCTAAAGAAATTTTACCTATCTTATAAAACTCTAACATAGCGGGAAGAGCATGCTGCACAAGCGGACCTCCGGAAGGGGCATTAAAATAAGTATTAGATTTCTCCTCTAAAGTATGAGGGGCATGATCAGTAGCTATTACATCTAGCTTATCGTCTAAAAGTGCTTGAAATAGAGCATCTTTATCTGATTTCTTTTTTACAGCTGGATTCCATTTAATAATAGTTCCTTTCTCATTATATCTACTTTCATCAAACCAAAGATGATGTATACAAACCTCAGCTGTAATTCGTTTTTCTGCTAAGGGTAAGGTATTATCAAAAAGTTTAATCTCTTTTTCAGTTGAAAGATGAAAAACATGCAACCGGGTATTGTGCTTTTTGGCAAGTTCTACCGCCATTGAACTGGATTTGTAGCAAGCCTCTGCACTTCTAATATTTGGATGTTCTGAGATAGGAACCTCATCTCCATATTTTTCCTTTGCATTTTTAATATTATCCTGAATAGTATCTTCATCTTCACAATGAACCGCAATAAGCATTAAGGATTTCTCAAAAATTTCTTCTAATACATTCCTATCATCTACCAGCATATCTCCTGTTGAAGATCCCATGAAAATTTTAATAGCTCCTACAGTTTTAGGGTCAGTTTTTAACACTTCCTCTAAGTTATTATTAGAAACCCCCATAAAAAAAGTGAAATTTGCTAAAGAATTCTCTTCTCCAATCTTAAATTTTTCTTCTAATAAATCCTGAGTTAGTGTTTGAGGGTTAGTATTTGGCATTTCCATAAATGAAGTGATTCCACCTGCAATTGCTGCTTTACTTTCTGTATAAATATTTGCTTTATGAGTTAAGCCTGGCTCACGAAAATGAACTTGGTCGTCAATAACTCCAGGGAGTAAATGTTTGTTTGTAGCATCAATTTCAATATCTGCTACTACATCAATATTGTCAGAAATTTGTTTTATTTTTTTGTTCTCAATAAGTACATCCGAAACAAATATATTTCCTTCATTTACAATATTTGCATTCTTAATAAGTGTAATCATTATCTATCAAATTTTCTGAACCAACTTTTGATTTTCATTTGTAACACTCCAAAAACAGCTTCTCTAAAAATACCTCCGCTCATTTTTGAGTCTCCTTCAGTTCTGTCAGTAAATATTACCGGAACTTCTATAATATTAAATCCATATTTCCAAGATTTAAACTTCATTTCTATCTGAAAAGCATAACCAACAAATTGAATTTTGTTAAACTTAATTGTTTCTAAGACTTCTCTTTTATAACATTTGAATCCTGCTGTTGCGTCATGAACTGGCATTCCTGTTATCATTTTTACATACTTAGATGCAAAAAAAGACATCAATAATCTGGACATAGGCCAGTTAACAATATTTACACCATTTACATATCTTGAACCAATAGCAACATCTCCACTCTCATTTTTACAAGCAGTATATAACCTTATCAGATCATCAGGATTATGTGAAAAATCTGCATCCATTTCAAAAACAAATTGATAATCTTTGTTGAGAGCCCATTTAAATCCATGAATATAAGCGGTTCCTAAACCTAGTTTCCCAGATCTTTCTTCAATATGTAAATTATCACTGAATTCTTTCTGCAATCCTTTTACAACATCAGCAGTTCCATCAGGAGAACCATCTTCAATTACTAAAACATGAAAGGACTTGTCTAAAGAAAATACTTTACGGATTATCTTTTCAATATTCTCTTTCTCGTTATAAGTAGGTATTATTATTAAACTGTCTGACATGTGGCAAAAATAGATAAACTGATTTATTAATCAGTTATTGTGATGATGATTTAATTTCATCTACAACAGAAGGGTCTAATAAAGTTGATGTATCTCCTAGATCTTCTGATTCTCCTGAAGCAATCTTCCTTAATATTCTTCTCATTATTTTCCCAGAACGAGTTTTTGGGAGAGAAGAAACGAACTGAATTTTGTCTGCTTTTGCAATCGGACCAATAATTTTTGAAACCAAATCATTTATCTCTTTTCTCAGATCATCAGGGTTTTCGATTTCCGCATGACAAATAACAAAGGCATAAACACCATTTCCTTTTATAGGGTGAGGGAAACCAACAATTGCAGTCTCACAAACATTTTCGTGCTCGTCCATTGCACTTTCAATTTCTGCAGTTCCTATATTATGACCCGAAACAATTAAAATATCATCTACTCTACCGGTTATTCTATACATACCATTTTCATCTCTTAAACAACCATCTCCGGTAAAATATTTATTCTTAAATGTAGAAAAATAAGTTTCCTTAAATCTGTTATGATCTCCATAAATTGTACGAGCCATTGATGGCCAAGGAAATTTAACACAAAGCCTTCCTTCTACTAAATTTCCTATAATTTCGTTGCCTTTTTCATCCATCAAAGACGGTTGAATTCCTGGCAAAGGAAGGGTTGCAAAAGATGGTTTTGATGGAGTAACTCCTGCCAAATTTGATATCATAATGCCTCCAGTTTCTGTTTGCCACCAAGTATCTACAATTGGACAGTTTCCTTTTCCAATTTTCTCATCATACCAATGCCATGCATCCTCATTTATTGGCTCACCAACTGTTCCTAAAACTTTTAATGAAGATAAATTATAAGGAGATATAAATTGAGATCCTTTTGATTCTAAAGAACGAATTGCTGTTGGTGCTGTATAAAAAATATTTACTTTGTTTTCTTCAACAATTTTCCAAAATCTCCCAGCGTCAGGATAGGTTGGAATGCCTTCAAACATCATGGTTGTAGCTCCAGCTAAAAGTGGACCATATACAATGTAAGAATGTCCAGTTATCCATCCAATATCAGCAGTGCACCAATAAATATCTCCTTCAGAATACTGAAAAACATTTCGGAATGAAAACTCTGTATAAATCATATAACCAGCTGTGCTATGCACAATTCCTTTGGGTTTTCCGGTAGATCCAGAAGTATATAAAATGAAAAGAGGATCTTCTGAATTCATTATTTCTACAGGACAATCTCCATCTACTTTTTCCATTTCATCTCCCCACCACACATCTCTTTCCTCTTTCATTTCAATATCTGAATTTGTTCTTTTCAAAACAATACATTTCTCAATGGAGGGAGTGTTTTTCATTGCCTTGTCAGAAATTTCTTTTAATGGAGTTATTTTATCTCCTCTGTATCCCCCATCAGAGGTAATCAAGATATTGCAATTTGCATCATTTATTCTGTCAGATAATGATTTTGAAGAAAATCCTGCAAAAACAACTGAATGAATTGCTCCTATCCTAGCACAAGACAAAACAGCAATAGCAAGTTCTGGAACCATTGGCATATAAAGGCAAATTCTATCTCCTTTTTTAGCTCCATTCTTTTTTAACACATTTGCGAATTTACTAACTTCAGTATGCAACTTATTATATGTCAAGCTTCTACTTTCTTCATCAGGATTATTAGCAATCCATTTAATTGCAGTCTGATTTCCTATTTTTTCCAGATGACGATCCAAACAATTTTCTGTAATATTTAATTTTCCTCCTTCAAACCATTTTACTTCTGGCTTAGAAAAATCCCAACTCAATACATTATCCCATTTCTTTTCCCAAAGAAAATTATTTGCTTTTTCTTCCCAAAATTGTTCTGGATTCTTGATGCTTTTTTGGTACTCTTTTTTGTATGTTTCAAAATCTAATATTCTTTTATCATGCATTCCCCAAAATTAATAAAAAAATGGAAATAAGAAGTTCATTTAATATAAAGAAAATTGTAAATTGGCATTCAAAATATAAAATAAAAGATATGAAAAAAATTCTACTATCATTAGCTGTTATTCTGACAATAAGTATGAGTGCTCAAGACTGTTCAGATTTATTTATCTCTGAATATGTTGAATCAATTCATAATAATAATGCTATCGAGATATATAATCCGACAGCTTCTTCTATTGACCTTGCTGGATATACTATAAATAGATATAGTAATGGAGCAAGTTCCGGCCCTGAATCATGGCAATTAGGAGGAGCAATTGCTTCAGGAGATGCAATTGTTGTTGGAAATGGACAGATGGATTCCGTATGGATCTCTACATATTGGTCTCTACCAGTAGACCCTCTATTTTATTCAATGCTTGATTGTTATTGTGCTGGAGATTATGATGCAAATTCAACATTTTATTTCAATGGAAATGACGCGATTACACTTGAAAAAAATGGAAATATTATTGATATTGTTGGGAAAGTAGGTGAAGATCCAGGAGAATCATGGACATGTGATACTTCTGGAGGTTTCACAAGTGTGAATGCTAGTAATTGGAATTGGATTCAAGAAAGATGGTGGACTAAAAGGCATACTTTAGTAAGAAAATCATCTGTAAAGCAAGGAATAACACAAAATCCAATTTTATTTAATCCAACATTAGAATGGGATTCTTTGCCTGACGCTACTTATACACAGCTTGGACAACATACTTGCGATTGTAACACTCCTTCCTCTCAGCCTTCTTACTGTCTATCAACTTCTATACAAAGTAATTCTAAAGTATCATATATAATCTATCCAAATCCTTCTACAAAAGGTCAACAGGTCATAATAAATACTCAAGAAAAGATTGATATTGTTGAAGTGTATAATGTTTTAGGAGAAAAAATCATTACAGAAGAATCTAATATCATTTTAACAAAAAAATTATTAAAAGGAATGTACCTCATCAAGATTTATTTTAAAAATGGGAAGTCAGTTACTAATAAATTAGTTGTTGAATAATATCTAAAGTAAAAATCCTTAAAATACTGGTTTCTTCATCAGTATTATTTTTAAGAAGATTTATATAATGAAACAATATCTACTTCTAATTCTCAGTATTTTTGCTACTATTACCTATGCACAAAACACTACAATTAATGGTAGTGTAATAGATGCTAATACTGGAGAATCTTTAATCGGAGCTTCTGTTGTATATGGGAAAGGGATGGGAGTTGCTGCCGATTATGACGGGAACTTTGTGTTTTCAGTTCCTAGTGGTGATAGAAAAATAACTGTTTCCTATGTAGGATATCAACAAGAAAGTAAATCCATAAAAGCTGAGGGGAAATCTGTTACAGTAAAATTCAAATTAAAACCTATACAGCTTTCGGAAATTCATATTGTTGGAGATGTAGCGAAAGATAGAGAAACCCCTGTTGCTTTTACTAACGTTTCCTTAAAGAAGGTAAATGAAGAATTAGCGTCTCAAGATATTCCTATGATTCTGAATTCAACCCCGGGTGTATATGCTACTCAGAGTGGTGGTGGTGATGGAGATGCTAGAATAACAATTAGAGGGTTTAACCAAAGAAATGTAGCGGTTATGATTGATGGTATTCCCGTAAATGATATGGAAAATGGATGGGTGTATTGGTCCAATTGGTCAGGATTAGATGCCGTCACATCGAATATACAAGTACAAAGAGGATTAGGAGCCTCAAAAATTGCCATCCCTTCTGTTGGAGGAACAATGAATATACTTACAAGAGGAATAGGGAAT
>Ga0209252_1000863_pt1 | contig 21715 bp, 19 predicted proteins | sample SaaInlV_135m_DNA_3_FD_184673 | JGI IMG/M metagenome (GOLD analysis project Ga0209252, IMG submission 184673) | Marine microbial communities from expanding oxygen minimum zones in the Saanich Inlet - Saanich Inlet SI074_LV_100m_DNA (SPAdes) (version 2) | ecosystem: Environmental > Aquatic >... | reverse complement strand
TAATTGGTAAAGAGTTAGGATGTAAAATATTTAAAAGAAAATTTATTAATTATTCAGATCAAAGAAATTGGATTATTAGAAAGTTGAATAAAAAATATTTATGGCAATTACACCTTGATGCTGATGAGGTAGTTGATAAGGAATTAGTAAAATCAATAAATCAAGTAATTAATAAAAAAAAATCAAAAAAAAAAACGTTTTTAATAAAAAAAAAATATTATTTTCTTAAAAAAAAATTGAATTTTTCTGGTTTAAACCATTGGCACCTAAGGCTGTTTAAATCTAAAAGTGTATTATGTGAAAAAAGATTATATGATCAACATTTTATATCAAGAGAAGAAATCTTCAAAATTGACACAGGATTTGTTCACGATAAAGATATAATGAATATTAACGAATGGAAAAGAAAACATAAAAGATGGGCAAAATTAGAGTCAAAGGATATTTATAATAAAAGAGGACTAGAAAACAATTTTCAAAAAACTCATGATCCTAGATATGATTTTAGAAAATCAAAACTATCATATTATAGTTTACCAAAATATTTTAGAGCTATAATTTATTTCATATATAGATATTTTTTTAAATTAGGTTTTATGGATGGAAAATATGGATTACTTTTTTGTTTTTATCAGGCATTATGGTTTCGTTTATTAATAGACTATGAAATAAATAAATTAGAAAAAAAATAATCTAATATGAATATATCTAAAAATTAATTATTATTGATTATGTTAAATTATAAAAATAGGCTAAAATTAGAATATTCCCTAAAAAAAGTACCAAATTTTTTATCAAATTTGATATTAGATATCTTAAATCCAATAAGAAAAAACTTTGTCAAAAAAAAAATTAATCCAAAATGGATTACTTTATTTATTACAAATTACTGTAGCGCAAGATGCGGCCATTGTTTTTATTCAAAGGAGTTAAACAATAAAATTGAAGAGTTAAACTTAGAAAATCTTAAAAAAATTTTTTTATCATTAAAAAAACCACTTAACACTCTCAGAGTTACTGGGGGAGAGCCTTTTTTAAATAAAAGCTTGGAAGAATTTTTAATCTTTATAGATAAAAATAAAATTAGTAAAAAAATAAATATTACCTCACATGGTATGATACCGAAATTAAATGAAAGAGTGGAATTTATACTTAATAATATTAAAAATACACATCTTCATATTGGTATTTCATTGGATGGTTTAAGTGAGACACATGATTCTTTTAGAAAAATTAAAAATGGATTCTCTTTAGCAACAAAACATCTTTTAGATTTTAAAAAACTATCAATTAACAACAAAAATTTTACACTAAGCACTACCACATCGTTGATCAGAAAAATTTCAACAGAAGAAAATAATAATGGGGATTTAGAATTATTTCAGCTTTTAAATTTTTTAAAAAATAAAATTGGAGTTGAAAAAGTTGGTTTTGATCACGTAAGAACAGTTGAGGATGATGTTTTTAATCTACCACCAGAAATTTTATCTGATTTTGGTTTGCCACCCAAAATAAATTTAGATAATAAGACTAAACACACAAGAAAAGATGAAGTAAATTTGAGTATTGAAGAAATAGAAGAAGTTAATTTTAAATTAAAAAAAAGTGGTTATTTAAAAAATGATTATCTTACAATGAGACGTTTAGAAATTGAACATGAAATTCTTCAGACAAAAGATAAAGTAGTTGATTGTTTAGCAGGATATGTTGATTGTGTTATATATCCATCATTAGAAGTGTCAGTGTGTGAGTCAACTAAACCATTTGCAAATTTAAAAGAGTTTAATTTTAATCTTCTTAGATTGTTAAATTCTAATTTGGCAAAAAAAAGAAGGGAATTAACTACTAAATGCTCATGCACTCATCCATGTCATTTATCAGACTCTCTTGCTTATGATACAAAATTTTTAAAAGAATATTTTAAAAACTGAAATATGAAGCATATTTCACTATCAATAATAATAGTTACATTGAATAGAATAAATGAATTAATTAAATGTGTTAATTCAATTTATAATCAAGATATTGATAGTTTTGAAATTATTATTATTGACAACAATAGTAGTGATCAAACGTCTAGTATTATTAAAAATAAATTTCCAAATATAAGAGTTTACAAAACAATGAAAAATTTAGGAACTAGCTATACAAGAAATGCTGCTATTAATTTATCAAATGGTGAAAAAATATTATTTTTAGACAGTGATGTATATATTAAAGATAATAACACGTTATCAAATATGATAAATAAATTAGATAACAATATTCATGTCCTTGGTGGTGAAGCTATAATAAGTGAACAGAACACAATTATAGGTAAAAAAAGATTAAAATTATACGAAAATGGAATGGTAAAGGGTTTTATTGATAATGGAAAAAAAATGAAAGAAGTTGATGTTCTTGCAACTTGTAATTTACTTACGAAAAAAAAATACCTCGAAGATGTTGGGGGGTTTGATCATTATTTTTTTTTTTATTTAGAAGATATCGATTTAACATATAGAATGAAAAAAAAAGGCTATAAATTATTTGTAATTGATGAATGTAAGATAGTCCATTATTTTTCTCAAAAAAATAGATTTAATAATTATTTTAAATCTTCTAGAAACAGAGTCTATTTTTTAATAAAAAATTTTAAATTGAGTAATGTGTTGCTATTACCAATCAATGATTTAATTTACTTATTTGATATTAATTCTTTCAAGAAATTCTATAATAAGCTCATTGAAAATAGAAATTCAGAAAATTACCGAATAAAAAAAACTGAAAAAAATTTTTCTTTTTTTAACTTAATCCACACATTAAATATGACTATTTTGTTGTCGGTATCACTTATATTTTCTTACATGTATATTCCGTATTATTTATTGTTAAATAAAGATAAGAAAAATAGAAAAAACTTTTTAAATTTAATCAATTTAAATGATTTTATTGAAATAGAGAAAATTGAAAAATAATATAAAATTATTGAGAATAATATCAACTTTAGACCCAAGATATGGAGGACCATCCAGGTCAATAGTTGATAGTAGTGTGTCCCTTGTAATGAAAGGTATTAAAGTCGACATAGTGACTAATGATCCTCCAGGATCTAAATTTTATAGGGGTAATAAAATAAATGTTATCAATATTGGAAGTAAATTTTTTTCTAAATCATTTAACCCTTTTTTATTTTTTTGGGTTTTAAAAAATAAAAAAAAATATTCAGACTACATAATTCATGGAATTTGGGAATTTAATACAATAATAGCAAAGATTTTATTAAAAAAAAAATATTATGTTTTTATACATGGTCAATTAGATCCTTATTTTAAAAATGAAAAATTTAATAATATAAAAAAAAATTTTTATTGGTTTTTGATAGAAAAAAGAAACTTACTAGATGCAAAATCAATTTTACTTACTTCTGAAAATGAAAAAAAATTATTAAATAATACATATGTAAACACCAAAGGTATAAAAAGAAAAGTTGTAAATTATGGAATTCAAGAACCTCAATTAAATTTTAAAAAGATAACTAAAAAATTTGATACAAAATTTAAATTACTTAAAAATAAGAAATTTTTTCTGTTTTTAGGTCGTTTTCATAAAAAAAAAGGATGTGAAATAATTTTACATTCAATGAAAAAAATAATTGAAAAAAATAATAAAATTTATTTATTAATGGCTGGGCCAAAAAATGATTATAGATCTAAACTTATCATCTTATCAAAAAAACTGAAAATAAATAAAAATATTATCTGGACAGATTTTTTGCAAAATGATTTTAAATGGGCTTCCATAAAAAGATGTTATGCAATGGTATTACCCTCTCATGGAGAAAATTTTGGTGTTTCTGTTGTAGAAAGTTTAGCCTTAGGTAAAACTGTATTAATATCTAATAAAGTAAATATTTTTAATTACATTAAAAAAACAAGGTCTGGCCTTGTATCTACTAATAATGTTAATAATTTTTCTAAAATTATGATTAAATTCATTGATTTAGACATAGATAAAAAAAAAGAATTGAATTTAAATGCAAAAAGATGTTTTAAGAAATATTTTGATTTTAACAATTCTAATGAAAAACTTATTTCTTTATTGAAAAAATATTAATATCTTGATCTAAATAATCTATGTGTGGAATTACTGGAGTAATTAACTTTAATAAAAAAAAAATAAATGCAAGAAATTGTGTTGAAAAAATAAATAATTATCAAAGATCAAGAGGCCCAGATGGTGACTCAATTTGGTCTTCAAATGACAATCTAATAACATTTGGTCATACTAGACTATCTATTATTGACTTGAGCAATGAAGGAGTACAACCCTTTATTTCATATGACCAAAATTATGTGATTACATACAACGGTGAAATATATAATTACAAGGAACTTAAAAATTTTCTCATAAAAAAAAATGTTAAATTTAAATCTAATTCTGACACAGAAGTAATTTTAGAAAGTTATAAGTATTGGGGTATTGATTTTTTAGAGAAAATTAGAGGAATGTATGCGTTTTGTATTTTTGACATAAAAAAAAGAAATATTATTTTAGCTAGAGACCCTTTTGGCATCAAACCACTTTATTATTCCGAAATTAATAGTGTTTTTTATTTTGCTTCCCAAGCAAAAAGTTTATTACAAATAGAAAATATAGATAACGAAACATCAAAAAAAGCAATTATAAATTATTTTTTATGGGGAAATATTAATGAACCTGATACAATTTATGAAAATATTAAAGTCTTAAAAAGAGGATCTTACCTAATTATTAATAGTGAAGGATCAAAAAATTTTCATGAATTTGCAAATTTAAAAGAAGAAATACTTAAAAATGAACTTAAATTTTTTAAAAAAGATGCTGATGCTGCCGATTATCTTAAAGAGATACTAATTGAAACTGTCAAATATCACCAAGTATCTGATGTGCCTGTTAGTTATTTACTTTCATCTGGCATTGACTCAACAACAATTTTAAATAATGTAAATGAAACTAGTAATTCCTCTGCATTGACTGTTGATTTTAATCAAATTAATGAGTCAAATATAGCAATTAAAATAGCTAAAGAAAAAAAAATCCCACATAAAATAAAAAAGTTCAACACAAATAACGCTAAAGAATTAATTGAAACTTTCTTTCAAAAAATGGACAACCCCACAAATGATGGTTTTAATAATTTTATAATTTCTAAATTAGCCAATGATGAAGCAAGTAAAGTTATAATTTCTGGAATAGGTGGAGATGAATTTTTTTGTGGTTATCCTAGTTTTAAAAGAATTCCTCTTATAGTTAAAGGAATAAATGTATTACCCAACTCTAAAATTTTGGGAAATTTATTTACAGGTAAATTTTACAATTTTTTAAAAAAAAATAAATTTAACACTAAATATTCAGGTCTGTATAACTACGGAAATAGTATACAAAATGCATTTTTTTTGCAGAGATGTCTTTTTCTTCCACATGAAATATATGATGAAATAAAATATTATATGACCGAAAAAGAATTTTTTGAAACTTTTGAAGAAATCGACCTGTTTACTCAACTTAAGAAAGATATATCAGGTATTTCTAATGAAAAACTTAAAATAATGTATTTAGAAATAAAATATTATTTATGTTCGAAGTTATTAATTGATGCAGATTGGACTTCTATGTCTAATTCAGTTGAAATGAGAGTCCCTTTCGTAGATTGGTTTTTTTTTAAAAAAATCATTCCTATATTAAATTCTAATATAAAAATAGATAAAAAATTTTTACTCAAAACTTGTGATACAAATTTACGTAAGGAGCTAGAGGAAAGACCAAAAACTGGTTTTATGATACCGCACGAAACATACTTAAAAGATATATTTAAAGTAAATAATAAATATTCTCATCCAATAAAAGATTGGTCTATAAATTCTTTTAAAAAGTTTTTATAGAATTTTTTTTTTTAAAAATTTTTTGAAAATATCTATCTAATTTTTTAAAAAAAATTTTTTCATTAAATTTTTTTGAATGTTCAAATGAGATTTTTCTATTATCAATATTAAACTTTTTATTATTTAATAATTTCAATATATGAGAAGATATTTTTTTACTATCTTTTAAATTGAATAAAAACTTTTTCGGTAGAATCTCTTTTAAAGATGAATTGTTGCTAGCAACAATTGGTAGGCCAGATTTCATTGCTTCAACACAAGGAATCCCATACCCCTCATATATTGATGGAAATAAAAGTAAATCTGAAATTTTAAATATCATTGAGTAATCTTTTTTATTAAGAAATTTCATTTGAAATATTTTTTTTTTTAACACAGGATTAATTGGTTTGTTGTAACTATTTCCAATTTTTATCAAAACAATATCATTGTTATTTTTTAAAATTTCTTCAAAAATTTTGACAGAAAATTCAAAGTTTTTATAAAAAATATGATCAAATACTAAAATTTTTTTTTTATGTATTGGCAAATTAAATTTATTACAGAATTTTGTTTTGTTAATTTTTTTTTTGTTAAATATTTTTTCAGGAACATAATGTAAAACTTTAATGTTCTTTTTATCAATATTATAATATTTTAGTAAATCCTTTTTTGTATGACTGCTTGCAGCTATTATTAGATCAAATTTGTTTAATTTTGATAAAGAATATTTAATTAGTGTATTATTATTTTTTAAATATTTATGAAGAATTATTGGTATTAAATCATGAATTGTAATCACTTTAAATTTGCTATCAATAAAATTTACAAGATGACCATATTGATGGTCAACAACATAAGTTAAATCACACCTACTTAAAAAAAAAACTTTTATAGGATACAAAATATATCTAGAAATTCTAAGTCTCCAAATCAAATTAAAATATTTATTTAATGGAAAATTTAATTTTGGTTTATAATTTTTAACTTTATATTTCTTAGAAAATTTATTTAGACCTTGTGAAATAAAGGAGCCATAATTATCCATGCTTTTTCTTTTTTCATTAGCATAATTAAAAAAAATATTTACTTTCATACATTCCTTAAAATATCTTTAATTAAGTCTTCATAGCTAATGTTAAGCTTTTCTCTAATCTTATGCATTCCTTGTGAGGCAATTTTTTTTCTAACATTTGTTTCTTTTAGATAAAAATGGCATTTCTGTACACAATCATTAAAATTATTGAAATAAACAACTTCTTTTTTATCTCGTAATATTTTTTTTTGATAATTTGATTTATAAGATAGCATAAAAGTTCCAATCGCTGGAATTTCAGATGATCTAGTGGTTATATTATCCTCATTTTCTTTTGAAAAAAGACATATAGCTATTTTAGCTTTATTAATAATATTTGAGTACTCAATTGGTTTTAAGTTACCTAAAATTATATTTGATTTATTTATTTTATAAAATCTATCTTTTTCCCATCTAGTTCCAAAAACTTTTAAATTTATTTTATTTTTTAACAAATAATTTACAAAAATACCTCTTGTATCTAACCAGGTGCCTACAAAAACTACATCATAAATTTTTTTTAGGTTTCTTTTTTTGTGTATTTTTTTTTCATATGGAGGCAGTTTAATAACAAAGTTATTAGAATTGTATTTTTTTTTATATTTTAATCTTGATTGTTGGATAAAAAAAATCTTATCGTATTGATTAACTACTGATAAAAATAGGGTCCATCTTTTCTTATCTCTTTTAACAAATGGATTATCTGCACAATAAAAAAAAATTTTTTTTGTTTTTCTTTTTAAAAAATTTAAAGCATTTATACCTAAAAATTCTGCTGAAATAACATATATTAAATCATATTGATTTTTTATCCTATTTTTTAAATAAATATTTATAAATATCTCAAATATTTTTGGGCTTATATTATAAAATATAAGGGATAAAAAACGAAATTTTCTAAAAAAAATTTCTATATTTAATACATCTATATTTTTTGAATTTTTTTTTAGACAATCAATGTGAAATTTGCTATTTCCTGATTGTGGTCCTATGTACAAAATTTTCATTTATATTAAACTTTGATTTATAAAAATATTATTTTAGTCAAGAGATTGCTTTTATTTATAACTTATATTTCATTAATATTCCAACTTACTAAAATAAATAATTATAATGAATTTATTTCCTTAATTACAATTGCTCTAATTAATTTTATTACAATAACTTATTGTTTTAATAATAATTTTTTTAAGAGCCCGTTTTCTTATTTAATAGTTTTTGTCTCAAATATGAGTTTGTATGGTTTTGCTCTTTATTTAAAATCTATTGAGTTAGAATCTATATTTGTAAATCTTAACTATCCCCATAAGACTTTTAACTTATTATCTTTTTTTTGTTTATCAATTGTATTTACTCACTTTATATTTATTAACTTTTTTATAGAAAATAAGCTTGTTATCTTTTTAAATAAGATAATTAATCATAAAAATTATTTTATATTTGATAAAAAAATTTTTTTTTTAATCACTATTCTATATCTTTTTTTATTATTTTTTATTGGTAGTTATACTGAAAACATTATTAAAGCAGATCTTCCTTTATGGAGAGATATTTTAAACGGTTATAATTTTTTATATTTTGCACCATTAGTAATTATTTACTATCTTGATGATAATAAAATTAGACATATTTTTCTTTTTTTTACACTGTATTTAATTTTTGCAATGGGCTTTAATAGTGTTTCCGCATTATTTGAACCGATATTAATTTTATTGTTAATTTATTTTTATGAATTACTGCATGATAGAATTAAATTAACAAAAAAAAACGTGTTTAATTTATTTATTTTTTTTTTAATCTCAATTCTACTGCTCAATTTTTTAAATAGTGTTGCTTATAATTTTTATCTAGAAAGAGAAAATAGATATGAAAAAAACTTTAAAGAAAAAGTTATTAGTTTCAAAAATTCATTAAAAAATTTAAACAAAGCTCAACAAAATTACAATCTGATTAAATCTAATTCTTACACAGCTATTCTTGATGAGAAATATTATAAATATGCTTATTTAGGACGATTAAATTCTATAAAGATGCATGATAATTTTGTTTATCTTAATGAAAACCTTTCAAAAGAAGAAATTTTGCTAGTGAAAAATTTTGAATATAAAAAAATTGCAAGTATTTTACCAACACCTATTATAAAAATTTTTAATTCAGAATTTAAAAAAAATTATGATAATCAAACTGTAGCCTCTTATGCTTATAGTTTTATTGATAGTAAAATCTCACTTTTTCTTGCAACAGGATCTTTTGTAATTTCAATTTGGATTTATTATAGTTTTTTTTCTTTTTTTTTAATATTTTTTCTAGGAATTTTTTTGTTTTCTTTAACTCATGGAATTCAAACAAAAAATAGTTCTAAAATTAATCTATTATTAATTTTGTATATGTTTCATTTGTCAGGAGGTTTTATAAATCTTTTTGTGACTCCATCTTTATCAAAATTACTTTTTATTTTAGTGAGATATATTCCTCAAATGATAATTCTTTATTTTTTTCTAATTTATGTCACTAACAGGTTTAAAATTTTCAAATAAAACATCCTTTTGATAGATATTTGAGTTAAAAAGTCTCTCCCATTTCGTATAACTTTTTTGTTTAAATTTTTTTTTTTTTAGAAATTTATAAATTTCAACATAACTTGGCTGTTTTTTGTATATTTTACCTTTGGTAACTTCTATTAGGATATAGTTTATATTTTTAATTTTTTTGCCAAATCCTTTTAATACTTCTATTTCATAGCCCTGAACATCAATCTTTACTAAAATTTTTTTCTTTATCTGGCGATTAGTTAAAATTTCTGAGGATTTTATAATTTTTATTTTTTGATTATTAATTAAATTATAACTTGTATGTATATTTTTTCTTGGTTTTAAAATTGAAGAACTGTCCTGTCTTTTTGTTATAAATATTTTTTTAATCGTGTTTTTATTTCCTAATGCTAAATTATAAAATTTTATCTTATTATAATTTTCAAAATTTTTTTTAAGTTTGTTAAAAATTTCAGTAATAGGTTCGATTGAATATATTGTACAATTTGGGTAAAATTTTTTTGATAATAAAATAAATTGTCCTTTGTTGGATCCTACATCTATAATTGTATTAATTTTATCTTTTGGGAGCAAATTAATGACTTCTATATTGGGTGCAATACCTTTAAATAGCATTTTTATCCAATTTAAATTTGAAAATATAATTAGTATTTTATAAAAGAATTTTACTTTACTCATATATTTTATTTAATTTTTGATTCAATATATCTGTATATGTATCCCACGTTTTGTGTGTTGTTAACTTAAGAGCATTATCTGAATAATTTTTGAGTAAATTTTTATCATTAGCTAGTATTTCAAGTTTTTTTAATATTTGATTACTATCTCTAATTGGAAATACCATGCCACAGTTATTTTCTATTACTGTTTCTTTTGCCCCGGTATTTTCACTTATTAAAATAGGGCATCCACAAGACAGTGCTTCTAATTGTGTTATAGCAAAACCCTCTTCGATACTTGGAAGAACATATATGTCAGCTACATTATAAAAATATAATAAATCTTTTCCTTTTTTAATACCATGAAAAACTATTTTTTTATTTGAAGCACTCAATTTTTTCATAAAATTTATATCACCGTAAGTATCACCACCTACAATATGTAGATATGCATTTGGATGTTTAAATTGATTAAAAGCGTTAATTAAATATTGCAATCCCTTTCTAAGAGTAATCTGACCAACAAATAAAATATGAAATTCATTTTCATTTTTTTTAATTGAACTGTCTCTAAAGAAATCATTTGTATTAGCACCAAATGGTATTTCAATAATACTATTTATTCCATATTCTTTAAAAGTGTCGGTAACAAATTTAGAAGGTGTTAAAATGTGATCCGCATATGAATATTCAATTAACTCATTATCTATTTTCCAAGATGCAAATTCATATTTAAGAATTCTATCTCTAGTTTTGAGTAAATTATATCTTGTGTATTCTTCTTCTATAATTTTTTTTTGAAAAAGAATATGCGATGAAGACCTTTCACAAATTATTATCTTTTTATACTTTTTTAGTTCTTTAATTGAATTTATGAATGTCCCAGATAAACCTAGTATTACATCACTATTTTTAATGTATTTTTTAGATTTTTGTGAAATTTTTCTAGCATTAAGTTTTTGAAAAAAAATTCTTATAGATTGGACAAAATTAATATCTATATTTCTCAGTAAATAGTTAATAATCGTATATAATCCAAAAAAATCGATTAAATGATATGGAATACCCAGTTTTTTGATTTTAAATTTTGGATAACCAGAAACTAATTTGATAAGTTGATTTTTTTTAATTAATGATTTTGCTACTTCAAAGTAATGAAATTTAGCATGTGTAAGTAAAGTGAATTTATATCTTTTCATCTAATTTTTCTTATTAAAAAATGTATGTTACTTTATATAAAATTATAATGAAAAAAAAAATAATTCTATTTTATCCTCATATAGAAGCTTTTGGTGGTATAGAGAGACTAATTCTTTCTTTGATTAATGAAATAAATCAAAAAAAATATGAATATGAGCTTGTATGCTTTTATAATAAAGTAAATTTTAAAAGTAAAAAAATAAATATAGTAAATTTAAATTGTTATAACTTAGTTAGTAAAATTTTTTATTTAAAAAAATATATCTTAACACAACCAAAAAATTTTAATTTATTAGCATGGGGTGAAAAAGGAAGTTTTTTTTGTTTTTTTTCTGGAGTCAAAAATTATTCAATTCATTATGATGATCCTCCTTTCTTGTATAATAAACTCGAAAATTTTTCATTATTTAAAAAGTATAGAAAAAAAATCTCTCTTTATTTTTGTAAACAAGGCTTAATAAATGCCAAAAATTTAATAACTCAAACGGAAAAAAATAAACAAGATTTCAAAAAGATATTTAAGGTTAATTTTAGAGTTTTATACCCAGGGGGAAATAATTTTTCTTCCAATTATGTAAAAAAAATTGACTATAAAAAAAAAATTAATTTTGTATCTATAGGTAGACTAAGTAAAAATAGAAATATTGATTGGTTAATTGAATTTATGCTTTTTCTAAAAGTAGAAAAGTTTTCAATTTTTTCGAAAAGTCGTTTGCATATTTGTGGAGATGGAGAGGAAAAAAAATTACTAATTTCAAAATGTAACAAACACCAGACTAAAAATAAAATATTTTTTTACACATTTATAAATGACAATAAAATCAAAAAATTATTAAATAAAAATAGTATTGGCTTGATACCAGCTGTACAAGGTTACGGTTTACCAGCCCTTGAATTTTTATATTGTGGTATACCTATAGTAATAAATAAAGCATCACGAATATCAGAAATCTTGAAAAAAAATCCTTGGGTTACAATCTCTAAAAATGATAAAAATAACTTTTTTATGAATACAATAAAAATGATAAATAAATTTAGTAAATCAATGCCAAAAAATAATTTTTTAGATAAATTACCAAGTAGTAAAAAATGGACCCATGATATTGGTAAAGTTTGCCAATGGTGGTAAAATTATATTTTTATGTAGTTAAGAATTACCAAAATTTAATTTATAAAAATCCTTTATAACTCATAAAAGGTAATATTTTTTAAATTTGTTTTATTAAGATTAACGATTAAGCTAAATTATTATGAAAATTAAAATTTTTTTACCATGTAGAGCAGGTAGTCAGAGAATTAAAAATAAAAATATTAAAAAATTTCATAAATTTAAAAATGGTCTTTTTGAATTAAAAATTGAACAACTACTTAAAATAAAAAATTGTGATGAAATTGTAGTTTCAACAAATGATAAAAAAATTATTAATATTACAAAAAAAATTGATAAAAAAAAAATAAGACTTGATGTTAGACCTGATGATCTCTGTTTATCCACAACTAAAACAGATGATTTAGTCAAATATGTAGCTAAAATTTTTGAAAAAAAAGATAATATTCTATGGACACATGTAACCTGTCCATTTTTTGATAATAAAGATTATGATAAGGCAATTAATAAATATATTTTAAATTATAAAAAATATGACTGTTTAGTTGGAGCAAATATGGTTAAAGATTTTTTATTTAACTCACATAAACCAATTAATTATGATTTTAAAAAATCATTTTGGCCAAATACTCAAAATTTAAAAACACTTTACAAAATAAATAATACAATTTTTTTAACAAATATTAACAGTTATATTAAATTGAAAAACAGAATTGGAAAAAAAATTTTTTTTCATGAGGTTGAAAAGATTAAATCTATAGATATAGATTATCCACCTGATTTCCAACTTGCAGAGAAAATTCTATTATCTTACGATAAATGATAAATAAAGCTGTAATTTTTTTTGATGATGTTCTTATAGATTTATCTAATTTATATTTAAATTTTATTTTCTTATTTCAGAGAAAAGGAATGTTAAAAAAAAATAAAGAGCTTAAAAATTTATATAAGAATAAAAAATTTTTTATCATAGGTAATGCTCCTTCAATTAATAATTATAATTTAGATAAATTAGTAAATAAAAATGTAATAATGGTTAATAGATCATATAAACACCCATTGTATAAAAAAATTAAACCAAAATTTCACATTTTTATTGATCCAAAGCTTTCAAATGGTACATGGCCCATTTCATCAATAGATGAAATTCATAAATTAAATCCAAAATGTAAAATTATTTTACATGCAAAATGGTTTAATCTTCCAAAGTTTAATAGATTTAAGAAAAATAAAAATATTTATTGGATAAGAAGAAAAATTTTATCTAATTTTTTTGATAATTTTAATTTTGATATGACAAAACAAATTACAGTAGCTGGTGGTGTTCTTGAAGCAGCTTTAACAATAGCTATTTATTTAGGTAGCAGAAATTTAAATATATTAGGTGTAGAGGGTAATGGTATTGCACATTTAATGGTAAATCAAAATAGTCATTTTTTTGGTAAAGATAAAGATTATAATAGTTATAAATCAGAAAATTTTGCAAATGATATGATATCATCTTCACGTAGTATTAGATTATGGCATTCTCTTGCAATAGTTTTAAAAAAAAAAAATGTAAATGTTTATAATTTATCTAATGAAGGAATTTTAGATGTTTTTAAATATAAAAAATTCAAAATAGCTTTAAAATAATCCATTGTGATAAGTTTTTAGTGAAAAATTTATATTCAAATATTATTAGTCAAAGCTCTCTATTAATAGAGAAAATTTTTGTTCAAATATTTTTTCCATCTTTAATGTTGTTTTTTTGGGGAAAAGAAAATTTTAACCTTTGGATTTTTATGTTTTCAATTCCTTCTTTTTTATCATTATTTCAAATTTCGATAATAAGCCCTTCAAGAAATCAAATGTCTATTATTTTTAAAAATAAAAAATTTAAATTATTAAATACAATTTATCAAAATGCATTTATATTTATTTTGTTTAACTCCGCTATAATTATATCAGTTACCTTAATCTACATCTTTTTAAATTTGGAAAATTCAATTGTAAGTCTAAATATTGATTTAATTATAATTACTTTGAGTTGTTCTATAATCACTTTTTTAATTGGACCATTTAGTATGGCTTTAACTTATAAGGGTAATATCAAGAAATATGTGGGTAGTGAAATTTTTTTTGATATTATATTATCACTAACAATTCCTTTTTCATTTTTATTATTAGATGATTTTAAAAAAGTTTTTTATATTGCTCTATTTGTGTATATTTTTAAAATATTATTTATATATTTTTTAATCAACGACAAACATCTAGTTAAGTTTGTAAATTTTAAATTTTTTGAATTAAAAGTTTTTAAAAAAGTCTTTAATTTTTCTATTGGTTTTAATTTAGATGTAATAAGCAATATATTAAAAGGTCCAGGATTAATTTTTTTATTAGGCACAACAAACAACTTATCTTTAACAGGCCTAGTTAGCACTTCCAGAACACTATTTTATTTTTTCCCAATTCGATTCTTAGATATTTTGTATAATTCATATTATCTTGAAATTACAAAATATTTTAGATTAAGTAAATTTTCAAAAAAAACTCTTAATTTTTATTTAAGATTCTTATTATTTGTAATCTCTTTACTTATAATAATTACTATTTTTAATAATATTTTTGGATTAAGTATCTATAACTATTGGTTAAATAAGAAATTTTCGATTTCTAGTGAACTAATATTGTTAATTACTCTTGATGTTTTCCTTGTAATTTTAATAAATTTTATAACATTACCTTTAAAGTCAATTAATAAATATAATATTATCGGTTCAATTGATCTTTTTATGAACATATTAACTTTTGTTTTGATAATAAAATTTGATTTAATGACTGATTTGATTTTAGTTTTTAAAACAATTTTATTCTTTACTTCAATTAATTTTGTTTTAAAATTTATTATCAATATTTTTATTTTAAAAAGATTTATAAAATAATTCAAAATATAGTATAATTGACTATGAAAATTATTTATTAATCTTTTAAATTCTTATTCCAATTAATTGCAGTTTTAATTAATGTTTTATAGCTAAAACTATAGTATATTTGTCTTACTTTATTTTATTAAAATGAAAATTCTAGATTGTACCTTAAGAGACGGTGGATATTATACTGATTGGGATTTTAATGATAATTTGGTTAATAATTATCTCGATTTAGCCAAGCATCTTCCAATAGATATTGTAGAAGTTGGTTATAGAGGAAATAGATCAAAAAAATCATATTTTGGTGAATATTATTTTCTAACAAAAACAAAACTTCAAAACATAAAAAAGAAAATTGGTACAAAAACTAAGATCTCAATTATGATTGATTTAAAAGATTGGAAAACACCAAAAGAATTAGAATTGAATCTAAAAGATTGTACATCATGTGTAGATATAATTAGATTTGCAGTTAACCCTGGAAAATTATCAAAGATAAATAAATACTTGGAGATTACAAAAAAACTTGGTTTTACTGTAGCAGTCAATTTAATGTACGTGCATTTAAGTCTTAAAGATGAAAAAATAATTTCGAATGTTATTAAGTTAAATAAATATTTTGATGTTTTATATTTAGTTGATTCTTATGGAACTTTAATTCCTGGAGACATAGGTAACATTATAGAGAAAATTAAATTAATTGATAAAAATATAAAGATTGGTTTTCATAGTCATAACAATTTGGAGCTAGCACTTTCAAATACGATTGAGGCAATTAATCATAAAGTTGATTTTGTAGATTGCACATTTACAGGGATGGGGAGAGGAGCTGGAAACTTAAAAACTGAATTACTTTTATCTTATCTTGGTATTAAGTTGAATAAAATTAAGATCAAAAATTTTAAAAATATTGGTAATGTGGTTGATATGTTTGAGGAAATTAGATCTACAGAAAAATGGGGAGCATCTTTGCCTTACATGATCTCGGGTTCTACCAATTCTCCACAATCACAAGCAATGCAACTAATTAAATCTAAGAGATATAATATGACTGATATTGTGACTTATCTTTATAAAAAAAATGAAAAAAAGGACAATAGTGTAAAAAATTTAAATTTAAAAAAAGAAGAGATTTTAATAATTGGAGGAGGGATATCAGTTAAAAAACAAATTAATTATTTAAAAGAATTTTTAAAAGAAAATAAAAATATTTTTGTAATATTTTCTAGCTCAAGAAATATTGAGCTTTTTGATAATATATCTTTAAGATCTATGACATGTATAACAGGAAATGAGATAGCAAAAATTAGTAAAAACTATTTTAAAAAAAATAAATTCATAATAAATGATTTAATAGATGAAAAAACTTTATTACCTAAAAATACTAAAAATTTATTTAAATTAAAAAAAAATATTTTATCAAAAAAAATAAATAACTCACCATTAGCTATATCCTTAGCTGCAGCAAGTGAAATTAATGCAAAAAAAATATTTTTAGCTGGTTTTGATGGATTTGATAAAATTGATAAAGTAAATGACTACAGTCTATTTAATGAAAACCAAAAAATTTTTAATTTTTATGAAAATAAACTAAACATGATTTTTTTAAGTCTAACAAATTATGATGTCATAAATAAAACCTCAATTTTTAAATATTTAAAATAATATGACTAAAATTTATTATGAAAAAAGTTACCAATTTTTTTTTTATATAGCTGATTTAGAACAAATCAAGAAATTCAATAAAAAAAGAAATAATTATAAAATTAAATAAATTATGGAAATAAAAAGAAGTTCAAATAAGAGTTTTGGAATAGTTTTTTTTATTGTTTTTTTGATTATTGGATTTTGGCCTTTGTTTGATATTAGCACATATAGATTATGGGCAATTATAATTGCATTTACCTTTCTAATTCTAGGGTGTATTAACTCTAAACTGTTAACACCTTTAAATATTTTATGGTTTAAATTTGGATTATTTTTAGGAAAAATTGTTTCACCATTAGTAATGGGAATAATATATTTTTTTGTCGTAACGCCAACAGGCCTTTTAATGAAAATTTTTAGAAAAGATTTATTAAATCTTAAATATAATAACAAAAACTCTTATTGGATTGAAAAAAATGAGTTAAAAAGTAAAATGAAAAATCAATTTTAATATGAGTTTTATAAAAGAATTTTTAGAATTTTTAAGTGTCAGAAAAAAATATTGGCTTTTACCAATTATAATTGTTTTAGTAATATTTGGTGGTTTAATTATTTTAAGCCAAGGTTCAGCTGTAGCTCCATTTATTTATACAATTTTTTAATGACATCAATTTTAGGCATATCTGCTTTTTATCATGATAGTGCTGCGTGTATTTTGGTTGATGGTGAAATAGTGGCTGCCGCACAAGAAGAGCGCTTTACAAGAAAAAAACATGATCCAAATTTTCCAAGTAACGCAATTGATTTTGTTTTGAATTATTCCAATTTTAGATTAAGACAAGTAGATCAAATTGTATTTTTTGAAAAACCTTTTTTAAAATTTGAAAGACTTTTAGAAACTTATGTTGCTTTTGCACCAAAAGGATTTCTTTCTTTTAGTAAAGCCATGCCATTATGGATTAAAGAAAAACTTTTTCAAAAAAATTTATTGTTTAATTATTTAAAAGAACATGATCAAAATTATAAATCCGATAAAAATATATTTTTTTCTGATCATCACTTAAGCCATGCAGCAAGTGCCTTTTTTCCTTCACCATTTAATGAAGCGGTTATATTGACAGCAGATGGAGTAGGTGAGTGGGCCACAACTACAGTTGCAGTAGGTAAAGGAAATAAATTAGAAATCAAAAAAGAAATTCATTTTCCACATTCTTTGGGATTACTTTATTCAGCATTTACTTATTATACTGGATTTAAAGTAAATAGTGGAGAGTATAAACTTATGGGATTAGCACCTTATGGTAGCCCGATTTATGAGGATAAAATTAAACAACTTATAGATATTAAAGATGATGGTACTTTTAGACTAAATCAAAAATATTTTAATTACGCAACAGGTTTAACAATGACTAATAATAAATTTCATAATTTGTTTGGTGAAAAACCAAGAAACTCTGAAAATGAAAAATTAACTCAATTTCATATGGATATTGCTGCTTCTATTCAAAAAGTTACAGAAGATATTATGATAAAATTGTCAAAATCAATTCGTAAAGAATATGGTTTAAAAAATTTATGTTTAGCTGGAGGAGTTGCGTTAAACTGTGTTGCAAATGGTAAAATTCTTAAAGAAAATATTTTTGAAAATATCTGGATACAACCAGCCGCAGGTGATGCTGGAGGCTCGTTGGGTGCTGCATTAGCTTTATGGTATGATAATCAAAGTAATGATAGAAATGTAAATCATAAAGATGATATGAAAGGGTCATATTTGGGACCAGAGTTTACTCAAACCGAAATTGAAAAAGAATTAAATTCAATAGGAGCAAAATTTGATATTTTAGATTATGAAAATTTAATTAGTCAAACATCTGATCATTTATCTAATGAAAAAGCTATTGGCTGGTTCCAAGGCAGAATGGAATTTGGACCTAGGGCTTTAGGAGGAAGATCAATTTTAGGAGATCCTAGATCTGAAAAAATGCAAAAGACTTTAAATTTAAAAGTTAAATATAGAGAAAGTTTTAGACCTTTTGCACCTTCAATTTTAAAAGAAGATTTACCAAATTGGTTTAATTTAAAAGTTGATAGTCCATACATGCTATTAGTTGCGGATGTTATTGATGAAAAAAAAATTAAAATGACTAATGAACAAAATAAACTCTTTGGAATTGATAAACTTAATATTAAAAGATCCGAAATACCAGCGGTAACACATGTCGATTATTCAGCAAGAATTCAAACAGTTAGTTCAATTACTAATAAACCTTATTATGACTTGATTTCTAAATTTAAAGAAAAAACTGGATGTCCTGTAATAGTAAATACCTCATTTAATGTAAGAGGAGAGCCAATCGTAAATACTCCAAAAGATGCTTTTAACTGCTTTATGGGAACAGAATTAGATTATCTAGTTATTGGTAATTGCATACTGGATAAAAATAAACAAGACTCAAAACTTAAGAAAGATTATACAAAAGAATTTGAACTTGATTAAATTATTGATCAACATAATGACTCTATTAATTATATAGCATTTTTGGTTTTATGTAAATTATCTTGTATATATAAAAAAATGAATGATAAGAAAAATTTATTTTAAAGATATTGTTTTTAATAATTTTAGATATAATGATTTTGATAAGATTATATCAAAAAAAGGTCTATTTTTATTTCCAAGTGGCCCAGGGCTATCAACTTTAGAAGAAGAAATTGAATATCATAATTCATTAAAAGAAGCAGATTATGTTTTTTTTGATAGTGGTTATTTTGTTTTATTATTAAGAATATTTAAAAATATAAAAGTTAACAAATATTCAGGTTATAAATTTTTAGAAAAATTATTTGAATATTTAAAAAACAATAATAATCAATCTATATTTTGTATTGATCCAAATAGTTTTCATTCAAAGTCTAATCAAAAATATTTTCAAAACATTGGTATTAAGAAAACCTATAATTATTTAGCACCAAGATATAATCATAAAAATATTAAAGATAATAAGCTTTTAAAAAAACTTAATATTATTAAACCTAACTTTATAATAACTAATATTGGTGGAGGAACTCAAGAAATTTTGGGTTTATATTTAAAAAAAAAGTTAAAATTTAAAACAAGTATTATTTGTACGGGAGGGGCGATATCCTTTTTTACAGGCGACCAAGCTCCAATTGGGCAATATATAGATAAATTTTTCCTAGGTTGGTTTATGAGAATTATTTTTAAGCCTCAAATTTTTTTTAAGAGATATTTAAAAACATTTAAATTTATCAAGATTTTTTTCAAATATAAAAATACTATAAAAATCAATTACTAATCTTTTAATTTTTTTTCCCATTGGATAGCACTTTGAATAATTAATCTAATGTTATTGTACTTTGGCCTCCACATTAAAATCTTTTTAAATTTTTTACTATTTGCGTATACTTGGGTAATATCACCAGGTCTTCTTTTTTGATATTGAACCTCAACATTTTTTTTTATCTTTTTAAAAATATTGACTATCTGTTGAACAGAGTATCCTTTTCCATACCCACAATTTAGTATAAAGGATTTTTGGTTATCTTTAAGATATTTTAATCCTTTAATATGTATGTCTGCTAAATCAGAAACATGGACATAATCTCTAATACAAGTGCCGTCTTTTGTTTTGTAATCACTACCAAATATTTTAATTTGAGGATTTTTTTTTAATGATTCTATCGCTATATTTTTAATTAAGTGACCATGAGATTTTTCGATCTCTCCAATTTTCCCAGATGAGCTAGCACCTGCAACATTGAAATATCTTAAAATTCCATATTTAAATTTATATTTAACAGATAATTTTTTTACTAATTCTTCACCTTTATATTTAGTAAATCCATAATAACCTTGAGGATTTGGTTTTCTTTTTTCATCAACTGATCCTTTTACATTACCGTATATGCTACACGATGATGAAAAGATTATGTTTTTAACATTAGTATTTTTAGAAGCCTCTAAAAGATTTTTAGTCCCAGTGATGTTATTTTGGTAATATTTTTTTTTATTTTTTTCAGCTTCGCTGACGTTTAGATAAGCAGCTAAATGAATAATTGAAGAAATATTATAATCTTTAATAATTTTTGTAATTTTAGACTTATTCTTGATATCAGCTTTAATAAATTTAGCTTTTTTATTTATTAATTTTTTATAACCAGTTACTAAATTATCTAAAATAATTACTTTTTCTTTATTTTTAATTAATTGTTCAACTATATGACTACCAATATATCCCGCACCACCTGTTACTAAAATGTTTTTGCTTGATTGAGACATTTTACCTATAGTTAATTTATAAATGAAAAAAAGTCTTCCAAAAAATTGTAAGGTTGTAGTAATTGGTGGAGGTGTAATTGGTTGCTCTGTTGCTTATCATTTGGCAAAATTTGGTTGGAAAGACACAATTCTATTAGAAAGAGACCAATTAACATCTGGAACAACATGGCATGCAGCTGGACTTGTTAGTCAATTAGGACCCTCTGCAGCAATAACTAAAATTAGAAAATATTCATTAGATTTGTATAAAGACCTTGAAAAGAAAGTAGATCATTCAGCAGGATTAAGGTTGAACGGTGCATTATCAATTGCACAAAATAAAGAAAGATGGCAAGAACTTCTAAGACAAGCAACTACTGCACAACTGTATGATGTTG
>Ga0209252_1000855_pt1 | contig 21826 bp, 18 predicted proteins | sample SaaInlV_135m_DNA_3_FD_184673 | JGI IMG/M metagenome (GOLD analysis project Ga0209252, IMG submission 184673) | Marine microbial communities from expanding oxygen minimum zones in the Saanich Inlet - Saanich Inlet SI074_LV_100m_DNA (SPAdes) (version 2) | ecosystem: Environmental > Aquatic >... | reverse complement strand
TCCTGATGCCAGGCCGCATGCTGGCCTGTATTCGACTCTTTGATTCGGAATGTGGAATTCCAGTGGAGTAGATTAGGACCGAGAAGATCTTCCATCAGATTCAGGAGGCGCTCATCTCTGGACAGGTGATCAACAGCAGGCAAAATCAGATTAGCTTTGAAATCAAGTTGTCCGGCTAGTTCAGGATGGCGAGCTTCAAAGTTTTCAACCTCCGCTCGAAGCGAAATTGCCTCATCGGTGGCCAAGATTCGAACGGGCGGCAAGAAGCCGAACTCCTTGAAATGTTCAATTTGACTCTGATTGAGAAACGAAGTCGTCATCTGTTGGCCTGCTGTTAGGGAGATCTCGGTGATATTCGTTCAAAATGAGCGCAGTTAAAATTGTAAAGGATTTTTGTCAGGCGATGATTCTTGGGTAAAAACTAGTTTTTATCAAAAAAATAACTGGTGCGTTTGTCTCGGCAAAGGTATGATTTTGTGCGCATAAAAACATCCGGATATCCTGCAAAATGTTTCAACTGACTCCTTCCATCCGCTTGAGGCGAACGCCTTTTTCAAATCGGGTTGAGCAGGCGGGCGCAACAGCCTTCACGGTTTACAACCATATGCGACTTGCTTCATTTTATGAGTCGCCCGAAGCGGACTATCGACATTTAAAAACCGCAGTACAAGTATGGGACGTCTCCGTTGAACGCCAGGTAGAGGTCATAGGACCTGATGCATTGCGTCTGGTCCAGATGACGACACCACGGGATATGTCCAGAATGCAGGATGATCAGTGCTACTACATCCCGATGGTGGATACCGACGGCAAGTTAATGAATGATCCAGTTGCGATACGCCTGAATCAAGATCGTTATTGGCTATCGCTGGCAGATTCGGACATGCTTCTTTACTGTAAAGGCCTGGCAGCGGCTGGCAAACTTGATGTCGAAGTTTTTGAGCCTGACGTGTCGCCGCTGGCTATTCAGGGGCCCAAAGCCGACGAGTTGGTTGCTCGTGTATTTGGCGAGGATGTCGTAAAAACGCGGTTTTTTAGACATACAACGATTAACTTCGAAGGCCAGGATATGATTCTGGCGAGATCGGGATGGTCCCATCAGGGGGGTTTTGAGCTTTATCTTGATGGAAGTGAGTACGGCGAGGCGGTTTGGGACGCATTATTTGCCGCTGGTGAAGATCTTGATGTTCGGGCCGGGTGCCCCAACTTAATCGAGCGAATTGAAGCTGGATTGCTTTCATTTGGCAGTGATGTGACATACGCCCATACGCCTTTTGAGGCGGGGCTCACTAAGTATTGCAATCTCGAAACCGTTCAGGGGTTCCTTGGACGTGATGCCTTAATGAAGTCGAAGGATCCTGTGAGGCAGATTCGGGCATTATCGGTGGAGGGTGATCCAGTACCACCGATCAATCACCCCTGGCCACTACTTGATACGTCAGGTTCAGTTGTGGGACATATCTCGTCTTCAACCTGGTCTCCGGATTTTGAGACTAATGTCACCATCGCAATGGTAAACCGAACGCATTGGGATTCTGGCACAAAATTAACTGCAAAAATTCCTGATCGCGAACGTACGGCGACGGTGCGATCAGGATTTTGGATCTAAGATATTTGGTCGATGATTAAACGATATGGGATTACATAAAGAACTAGACGGTTTGCTTGTGGTCTCGATGGATCAAGCAGTAGCAGCACCCTATTGTGCATTGATGTTGGCGGACGCCGGCGCTCGCGTGATAAAAGTTGAACGCAAAGAAGGGGACTTCGCGAGAGGATATGATAAGGGTGCTGATGGCAAGAGCGTTTTTTTCTCCTGGCTCAATCGCGGCAAGGAATCAATCTGTGTCGATATTAAAGATGCTAACGACGAGCAGTTGTTACGTTCGATGTTGAGCCGTGCCGATGTATTTCTTCACAACCTTGCACCCGGCGCGTTAGTCAGGCGAGGGTTTGGTGGAGATATTTTGCGCGAGACGAATCCCGGTCTTATTACTTGTGAGATTAACGGCTACGGCACGACCGGGGATTGGGCGCAAAAAAAAGCTTATGACGCCTTAGTGCAGGCCGAAAGCGGTATTTTTGCTGTTAACGGAACCCATGAGCATCCCTCTCGAGTCGGGATTTCGATTTGTGACATCTCGTCCGGGCAGACGGCTTTTTCTACGATTCTTCGTGCGCTAATACAACGAGGTGTTACAGGAGTTGGAATTGATATTTCAATATCAATGTTCGATGTGATGGCGGACTACATGAATTTCCCACTGCTGTCACACCGCTATCTGGGTCAGGCGCCCGGACGAATGGGCATTACCCATCCCTTAATTGCACCATATGGGGCTTACCCGGCTAAAGGCGGCGAGCAAGTGATGATTTCGATTCAAAGTGATCGAGAGTGGCAAAATTTTTGTGATTCGGTCTTGGATCAGCCTGAGCTTGGTAAAGATTCACGCTTTGCAGACAATACGCATCGTGTTCAGAATCGTGATGATATGGATAAGGCGATCAATTCAACTTTCAGCGTTCACGATATCGATGAGTTGATTAGAATTCTTGATCAAGCGAAGATTGCAAACAGTCGACTCAGTAGTGTTTCTGATCTTTCAGATCATGAGTTGATTCGAAACGTAGTGGCTGATTTCGATGGTACTAAAGTCAGCATGGCAGATCTCCCTGTTGAGACTGATGCCGATCGGCCTCGGGTGGTCCCGACTTTGGATCAACATGGGCCGGCAATTAGATCCGAATTTTCCCAGAGCAGTAGAAACTAAATATGAGTATTAAACCGCCTACCTATAGCCTTGATCATCCTGAAATAAGAGAGAGCGTTACACGTCTTTGCGCTGATTTTCCGGGAGAATATTGGCGGCGATGTGATCGAGAACAGGCTTACCCCAGTGAGTTCGTACAAGCGCTGACGGCTGCCGGTTTTCTGAGCGCTTTAATCCCCGAGCAGTATGAGGGTTCAGGGTTGCCGCTTTCAGCGGGCGCTGCGATTTTGGAAGAAATCCACCGTTCGGGAGGCAACGCGGGTGCTTGTCATGCGCAGATGTATACGATGGGCACCTTGTTGCGTCACGGCTCTGAGACCCAAAAAGAAACTTATCTGCCCGCAATCGCGCGAGGAGAACTTCGACTTCAGGCTTTCGGGGTGACGGAGCCTACCAGTGGTACCGATACATCGTCGTTGAGAACAACCGCTCGTCTGGATGGCGATCATTTTGTTGTCAATGGTCAAAAAATCTGGACGTCACGATCTGAGTATTCAGATTTAATGATTCTGTTGTGTCGAACGACGCCTCAAGATAAGACTCAGAAGAAGACGGATGGACTTTCTGTGCTGCTGGTCGACATGCGCGAGGCGCGAGATAAGACGCTGACGATCCGCCCGATTCGCACAATGATGAACCATGCGACTACCGAGATTTTTTTTGATGATATGCGGGTGCCAGCCCATCATCTGATTGGCGAAGAAGGAAAAGGTTTTAGGTACATTCTCTCCGGCATGAATGCTGAGCGGATTCTGATCGCAGCGGAATGCATTGGGGATGCAAAGTGGTTTATCGAGAAAGCAACAGCGTATGCCGCTGAACGTTCAGTGTTTGGTCGGCCGATTGGCCAGAATCAGGGCGTTCAGTTTCCCATTGCGCGAGCATATGCCCAGATGCGGGCAGCGGAGCTCGTTCTACGTGAAGCGATACAACTCTATGATGCAGGTGAGAATCCGGGTGAAGAGGCGAACTTGGCTAAAATGCTCGCAGCCGAAGCATCCTGGGCGGCCGCTGAGATGTGCGTCCAGACCCATGGCGGATTTGGTTTTGCAGAAGAGTATGACGTTGAGCGAAAATTCCGCGAAACACGACTTTATCAAGTGGCCCCGATCTCTACTAATCTGATCCTAAGCTACGTTGGCGAGCATGTGCTGGGTTTGCCACGGTCGTATTAACTGTAATAAGAGCCAGGCATGACAGAAGAATACAAACAGAGTGTGCAGTCTCGCCGAAGTTTCATTTTTGCTCCCGGGTTGAGGCCAGAGTTGTATCCAAAGGCCTTGGCGAGCGGTGCTGATATTGTGTGTGTTGAACTCGAAGACGGGATCGCGCCGCATGATAAGGATGAAGCGCGGGAAAAGACCCTGACGCTTTTTGCTGAACCGCAGGCCAATGACGGAGTCGAGCGGATTGTTCGTATTAATTGTCTGCGGTCAGTTGTCGGGCTGGACGATGTTAAGGCAATTCTTGCGACAGAAACGCCGCCGCCGGCATTGATGCTACCGAAGGTGGTTTCTCCGGATGAAGTAGTTTGGCTTGATGATCTGCTTACCGAACGTGGCCGCGATACCCGTCTCCATATCATCATTGAGATGAATGCCGGTCTCGAAGCCGTTTTCGACATTGCCCGATCGAGTTCTCGTATCGATGCGCTGTTCTTTGGTGGGGTGGATATGGCGGCAGATCTGAGATGCAAGAATGCTTGGGAGCCGTTGCTCTATGCGCGATCCCGGGTTGTGCATGCCGCCGCCAGTGTCGGCGTGGATGCCGTGGATGTGCCTTATTTGGATCTTGAAGATTTGGAGGGTATGAAGATCCAGGCTCGCCAGGCCAGAGATCTCGGTTTTAGCGGTAAGGGAGCCATTCATCCTAAACAGATTGCTGATCTTAATGAGGTGTTCACGCCCTCGGCAGAGGAGGTCGCCCGGGCTCGTAAAGTCGTTACTGCTTTTGAGGAAGCCAACACCGGACTCGTAGTCGTGGATGGAAAGCTAATTGAAAAGCCGGTGGTCCGGGAGATGCAGCGAATTCTCTCCGTGGCGGATCGTGCCGGGGTCTAGATTGTTAAAACGACGCGCTTAACTGAAACACTCGTTGAGCGCGTCAGCGCCATCACGCAGTGCTTCGGTGGCCTGATTGAGCATACGGCTGTAATGGATAAAACTATGCAGCACCCCAGGATAGATTTTCAAAGTCGCTGGCCGACCCTCTCTTTCCATGGCCTTGTAAAGCGCTATCGAATCATCCTGTAGCGGGTCGCATTCGGCCGCTGCGATGAAGGCGCGTGGTAGTAAGCCGATGTCTCCTTTTAAAACATTGAATCGAGGATCATTTCTGTCGTGGGCGTCGCCCAGGTAACTCGTCAGATAGAACTCTTTTTCCTCGCGGGTAAATTCGAACTCCGCGTTGCCGTACTGCTGCCAGGATGCTGACTCGGTTAGGCCGTACGCGCCGTAGTAAAGGAGCAGGAACTGAATGAGTCCAGGGTTTTGCTGGTGATAGAGTTGGGTGACCGAAACCGCCAGGTTCGCACCAGCAGAATCCCCCCCAATTCCCAGCTTGGCGCTATCAAGTCCGTGATCTGGACCGTGAGCCTGTAACCAGTCGAGCACGGCTCGCACTTCATTGAGCGCCACCGGAAACTTGTATTCGGGTGAGAGCGCATAGTCGACGCCAACAACCCAAGCGCCAGAGAAGTCAGCCAGCAGCCGCATCACCCGGTCATGGGTTTCAAGATTCCCGAGGATCCAGCCGCCACCATGAAGGTACAAAAGAGTGGGTCCCTCATCTAAATCATTTGGCTTGTAAATACGTATCGGTATATCCCGTACCGGTCCCGCAACGTGTGTGTTTATTACATCATGCATCTCAGGCTTGATTTCGTTCCACCAGACGCGCTCGGCGTTATACCCATTTCGGATTTCGTCGAGGGCGAGGTCTGCCACGTCACCCGCCCTGCCAGTCAGAGTCGCGCGTTTTTTCATGACCGCGATCATCTGGGGATCCAGTGTCACGTGGGTCAACCTTTTATTCGCGAGGATGCGGGGTCATAGAGCGGCTCCAGGTGAAGTGAGCAGGGTACTCGGGTGCCGGCGATCTCCAGACTGTAAACGCCACGCTCAAGATATTCTCGATCGACGCCGTCGGCATTTCGTACATAACCATAACCAATTGGGCGACCGATCGTGTGTCCAAAACCTGCGCTTGTCAGCCAGCCAACGCGCTGATCATCTCTGAAAATGGTCTCGCGTCCAATCAGATTGATGTTCGAAGCGTCTGTTGTAAAACAGGCGAGTTGTTTCTTTACCCCCTCACGTTTTTGTTGCAGGAGAGCTTCCTTGCCCAGGAAGTCCGTTTTGCCCGTGAGTTTGACCGCCCAGCCCAATCCGGCTTCTAGAGGGGTATGGTCTGGCGAGAGATCTGACCCCCACGCCCGGTAGCCTTTCTCAAGTCTCAGGCTTTCAATAGCACGGTATCCGGCGTTGCGAATGCCGAGGTCAGCTCCCGAGGATATCAGCGCCCGATAAACGTCGAGTGCGTGATCAATCGGAATATGCAACTCGTAACCGAGTTCGCCGACATAAGTGAGTCGAACTGCCGTGATGACAGATGACCTTACTTGCAGTTGCCGTGAGGCGGCAAAGGGCAGGGCAGTATCGTCTACATTCTCCGAAGCGACGCGGGCCAGCAGTTCACGAGATCGCGGGCCCATGACGGATAAAACCGCGAAACGGTCAGTTTGATCTGTAATCCTGACATCAAGGTTCTCTGGTAGGCTGCGCTGGATCCAGTGATAGTCATGAGTAACAAATCCAGTGCCGGTGACAAGATAAAAACGATCCGGGGCCAGCCGAGTTACGGTCAGATCGCTTTCGATACCGCCGCGGCTGTTGAGAAGCTGGGTATAGATCACCGATCCCACTGGTCGATCAATGCGGTTAGCACAGATCCACTCTAAAGCCTGGGCGCTGTCGGCTCCCTCGACGATGAACTTGCCAAAAGAGGTCTGGTCAAAGACTGCGACTGCTTCGCGCGCCACCCGGTGTTCATCGCCGGAGTAACGAACCCAATTTTGTTCACCAAAACTGTATTCATCCTCAGGCGTTACACCCTCGGGCGCAAACCAGTTTGGACGCTCCCAGCCGAGTTTTTCTCCAAAGCATGCGCCCTGGGATTTAAGTTCTTCATATAGCGGGGAGCACCGGAAGGGTCGACCCGACTGATGTTCCTCATGCGGCCACGCCATGGTGTAGTGCTTGCCATACATTTCATGCGTGCGCTCACGAACCCATTCGATCTCGGAATGAGGCTTGCCAAAGCGGCGGATATCAACGGGCCAAAGATCAAAGGGAGGTTCACCCCCCGCAATCCATTGGGCCAGCGCCTGCCCTGCGCCACCTCCAGCCGCGATGCCAAAAGCATTAAAGCCTGCAGCGACATAAAAGCCGGTAAGTTCCGGCGCCTCACCGAGGATAAAGTTGCCATCAGGCGTAAAACTCTCAGGACCATTGAGCAGCTCCTTGATACCGGCATGGGAAAGGGCAGGAACCCGCGGCAGAGCCTGTACCATCAGTTGTTCAAAATGATCCCAGTCTGAGTCCAGTAGTGAAAACGCAAACTTTTCGGGAAAGCCCGCTTGCGCCCAACCCACCGGGTTGGGTTCGTAGCCACCCATGACAAGGCCGCCGACTTCCTCTTTGAAGTACGTTAGACGGTCAGGATCTCTCAGTGTGGGGAGATCGGAAGTGACACCATCGATCGTTTCGGTAATGAGGTACTGATGCTGCACAGAGACCAATGGCACATTAACCCCTGCCAATTGACCGACTTCCCGGGCCCATTGCCCGGCACAGTTGACCAGAATTTCGCAATCCACAGGACCCGACGAAGTATCGATACCGGTGACGCGGCCGTTTTCAGCTCGCACACCAGTCACTTGGATGTTTTCAAGAATCGTTACGCCGTGATTGCGAGCGCCTTTCGCAAGTGCTTGGGTAATGTCAGACGGACTCGCTTGGCCGTCCGAAGGTAAAAATGCTGCGCCCAAAACGTCACTGACATCCATTAGTGGCCATAGATCTTTTGCTTCAGATGGCGTCAGCAGATGCATTTCAAGGCCGAAACTGCGCGCGGTTGTTGCCTGGCGTGCAATCTCGGTCATTCTGGATTGGTTGCAGGCAAGACGCAGACCGCCATTCATCTTCCAGCCCGTGGACAGTCCTGTTTCGGCCTCCAATCGGTCATACAGGGCGACAGAGTTGCCCAGTAATTGGGTAATGCCGGCTTGTGAACGCAGTTGGCCCACTAATCCAGCTGCATGCCAAGTACTGCCGCTGGTCAGTTGGTGTCGTTCCAGCAGCAGCACATCTTTGTACCCCAGTTGGGCCAGGTGATACGCTGTCGAGCATCCGGCGATTCCGCCACCGATGATTACGACCTGGACGTGTTGCGGCAGGGTTGTCATGTTAATAGTCTCCCTCGGGAATTTGTGATGTGGTCGTCTTTGAATACTTTCAGGCGGAAAAAGAATTCCATTGCTGCTCAAATCGCTCCAGGTTCTCGCGTGTGTACGCCACAAAGTCGAAATCGAGCTGGGAGTGAATTTCGGACACCATGCTCCAAAGTGTTTCTCGCAGTAAAGACGCACACTTCATCGCCTCAAATCCATGTCGAGTCTGGTCAGAAATGGGAGCGTTAAAGTAGTGCTGTAGTAGCCAATCCTCCTGATTTCTGGAGAGACTGTTATTCGATGCCAGATTGGCGAGATCAAAAAGCGGACTGTTGTAGCCAGCGTAGTCCCAGTCAACGAGCCAGAGCCGGTTACCATCGTCGATAAAGTTTGCGGCAAGAAGGTCGTTATGTCCGTAAACGATATCAACCGATCCGACGGCCGCCTCAAGAACTGCACCTTTTTCCTGTAGTCTGGGTAGCATGTCGCTCGAGCGACTGCCATCATTTTGGAGTGTTCCAAGGTAATCGCGGATGACGTGGAAGACCCAGAAGATGAGAGCCGGACCCCGGATCTGTTGGGCCAGTTCCCGATGACAGGTATGCAGCATCGGCAAGATTCGCTCAAGATATACATCCTGTCTGATTTCTGCCTCAGTGAGGGTCTTTCCTTCGATGAAATTTAGGATCAGCACTCCCGGTGCGTGGTATGCAACGGCGGGGGAAAGGCCGACTTTGGCTGCTGCGATACTGGCCTCAAGTTCGTTAAAGCGCATAACGCCGTGGAGGGGAATATCATCACCCATGCGGACAAAGAACTTTTTTCCTTGATCGATTACAACGAAATTCTGGTTGGTGATGCCGCCCTCGATGGGTTCGAGCGTGATACCCCCTTTCCAGAAGTCCAGTTCCCGTATCTGATGTTCAATTGTTTTACTCATAGAAAGGATCCACGGTTGTCTTAAGACTGAAGCCCAAACTCCATTCTCTTTCTTTGTGCCCACCGATTGATCAGGCGGTCAGCCACGATGGCGATACAGGCGGTAACGCCCCGACTCGGATGGGTTTTGGAATTCCCGTCGTTACTTGAATCATTTGGCCTTTATTAAGGGTCAGGCCTTTACAGCACTAGAATTACACAAAAATTCATATAAATAAACAAAAATTGGAATTTTGGTCCGACATTAACAATAATGTCCACAGAATTACTCAAATTTCTGGGTATTGAAGGGCTGAAAAATATGATTCTGACCAGCAAATATGAAGCTGCAATTATGGACGCGCTGAATCTCTGTGGACAGGTCACCATAAACGACCTTGCATTTCAGTTGGGTGTGTCTGGAGAGACCGTCAGACGACACGTCGATCCTTTGGTAAAGCGAGGCCTTGCTTTAAGAGTGCATGGCGGAATTATTGCCCCAATTTCGATTCAAGAAGCGCCTTTTCATCGCCGCCTCAGAAAAAATCTTGATGCCAAACGCAGATTGGCCAAGGCGGCTTCCGAGCTGATAAAGGACGGGGACTCATTGATTATCGATTGTGGCTCGACGACGGCTTATGTTGCTCAGGCACTATGTGATCACAGTAACTTGAACGTAGTGACTAACTCCGTTGAGATTGCACGCACGCTGGCCTCCAGAAACGGAAATCGTACTTATGTCACTGGCGGCGAGTTGCGAGCTGACGACGCTGCGGCTTTTGGTAAGGGGGCAATCGATTTTATCCAGCAGTTTAATGTCGACTATGCCATTCTGTCTGTTGGCGCTATTAATAGCGACAACGAATTCCTGGACTTCCATCTGTGTGAGGCAGAATTCTCCAGAGCTGCAATTAGTCAGGCTCGGAAGAGTTGTTTTGTTACTGACAGTTCCAAATTTGACTCTGATGCACTGGTAAAAGTCTGCGGCCTGGATGATGTTGATATTGTAGTGACCGAAGCTCAGCCCCCAGCTTCTTTCCGGGAAGCCTGCCAGCTCAGTGAAACTCGATTGTTTTTTCCCGTCGAGGACCTAACGTAAGTTGTATTTTGTTTATTTACGCACGGTATTGGGCAGCACTCTGCAAACAATGTCGCAGAAAAGTTTGAGTGCTGCCTCTCGGGGAAAACTGTTTCGGTAGACCAATCGGACTTCTCTAATCGCATTCGGGATTTCGACTTCTCGAAGAATCACTTTATCTGTTGCCAGGCGGCCGCCGTGCACAGAGAGCGCGGGTACTAGCGTTACGCCAAGCCCCATCCCAACGAGCTGCACCAGCGTTTCGAGGCTCGACGCATTTAGTTTGGGCATGGGATACGAGGAGTCCTCTCGTTGAATTCGACAGGCACTGATCACCTGCTCAGAAAGGCAGTGTTCCTGAGACAGCAGAAGCATTTTTTCATGTTTGAGATCATTTAAGGTGATTTCATCCTTTTCATACAAGTGATGATCTCGCGGGTGTGCGAGCCAGAACGGCTCCTTGAATAATTTAATCTGCTTTAGACCATCGCCCGGAGGGGCAGTCGCGAGAAGGGCGCCGTCGATTTGATGAGCCTGTATTTTTAAAAGTAGTTGCTCTGTTGTCGATTCAGTCAATTCCAGTGACAGCTCGGGATGTTGCCGTTGGAGCTCGAGCATAAACAATGGAACAAGATAGGGACTTAGCGTGTGGATTGCGCCAATACGAAGCGGACCTGCGAGCGGGTCATGCTGCGCTTTGGCAAGGCTTCGCATGACGTCTGCCTGTTCGAGAATTTTTCGGGCATGCTCGGTCATGGTTTCACCCATGGGCGTGATATGGACGCTACGATTTGTTCGCTCAAAAAGCATCACACCCAGCTCCTGTTCAAGCTTATTGATCTGCCCTGAGAGGGTGGGCTGGCTGACGAAACAACGCTGCGCCGCTCGACCAAAATGCAGCGTTTCGCTGACCGCAACCAGGTATTCGAGGTCTTTGAGGTTCATTTAAATAATAGGAAAAAACTATTAATATAATTATAACAAACGATTATACATATTAATATCTTGACCTTATATTACGAATTCCGGGTGAAACGTACATCCGGAATTATTGATAAACAAACCTTACGGAGAACGACATGTCACTTAAAGACTCCAAAACAGAACAAAATCTTAAGGACGCTTTTGCCGGTGAATCGCAGGCAAACAGGCGTTACCTTTATTTTGCTTCAAAAGCCGATGTTGAAGGCTACAACGACGTTGCTGCTGTGTTTCGATCAACTGCAGAAGGGGAAACGGGCCACGCGCATGGCCACCTCGAGTATCTTGAGGAAACCGGAGATCCTGCAACGGGTCTGCCCATCGGCGGTACTTCCGACAATCTTAAAGCCGCTGTCGCGGGCGAGACTCATGAGTACACCGATATGTATCCGGGTATGGCGAAGACGGCTCGTGATGAAGGCTTTGATGAGATCGCTGATTGGTTTGAGACGCTCGGAAAAGCCGAACGATCCCATGCCAATCGATTTCAGAAGGCGTTGGATTCATTAGACAGTTAAGCGCTGTTTATTTGACGATGCGAGAAGCGTTTCGGCGCTTCTCGCAAATTTTTATTTAGATCGGTGAGTTAAAAATGGAAGGAAGCTTAAGCGCCCCAATTCGTCATCCAATTGATTGGCTGAGTAAGGATTTTAATGACGAAGAGAAGTTAATGACGGAGCTTGAACGCGTGTTCGACCTGTGTCATGGCTGCAGGCGCTGCGTATCCCTGTGTGACAGCTTTCCCACGCTTTTTGATCTTGTTGATGAATCGTCGACAATGGAAGTTGACGGGGTCGACAAACAGGATTACTGGAAAGTGGTCGATCAGTGCTATTTGTGTGATCTGTGTTACATGACCAAATGCCCTTATGTTCCGCCCCATGAGTGGAACATAGACTTTCCACACTTGATGTTGCGGGCGAAATCGGTTCGTTACGAAAAAGAAGGCGCATCTGCTCGCGACAAGATACTTACGAGTACTGATGCGGTGGGGAAAACGGCCGGGTTGCCCGGCATCTCTATTGTGGTTAATGCCTCCAATCGCACAAAACCGATCAGAAAAGCGCTTGAAAAAGTGGCGGGTATTCACGCTGACGCCCGCATCCCGCCTTTTGAGTCTCGTCCGTTGAGAAAAAGAATCTCAAAACGATTAACCCCTCTGGGAGAGGGTGCGGTGCCGGGCAAAAAGACCAAAGGCAAAGTTGCACTTTTTGCAACCTGTTATGTCAATCGTAACGAACCGGGCCTTGGGGAAGATCTGTTATCCGTGCTCGAACATAATAATATTCCAGTCTCGATTGCGGAAAAAGAGGCGTGTTGTGGAATGCCGAAGCTCGAGTTGGGTGATCTCAAGTCAGTACAGAAGGCCAAGGAGCAGAATATTCCGCAGCTCGTCAAATGTGTTGATGAAGGCTGGGATCTACTGGCGTTAGTGCCGTCCTGTGCATTGATGTTTAAACAGGAGTTGCCGCTTCTTTTTCCTGATGATCCCGATGTCCAAAAAGTGGCGAATGCATTCTATGATCCTTTTGAGTATCTGATGTTGCGCCATACCGAGGGACTACTGAGCACTGAATTCCAGAATGAGCTTGGAACCGTGGTTTATCACGCCTCCTGCCATCAGCGTGTCCAGAATGCGGGCCCCAAAACACGTGACCTTCTCTCGCTAATACCGGGTACAGAAGTCACCATGATCGAGCGGTGTTCTGGTCATGACGGGACTTATGGCGTGAAAGTCGAAACGTTTGATAAGGCGATGAAAATCGGTAGGCCGGTGATCAACGCAGTGAAGAAAAATAATCCGGATCATTATGGCAGCGACTGCCCCATTGCGGGCCATCACATCGCCAATGGCGTTAGCGATGGTAGTGAACCGGCACACCCGATTAGCCTGCTTAAACAGGCGTATGGCATTTAAATTAATTGACGACAGGAGTAACCATGAACACGTTAACCCGAGAAGATCTTTTTTCTTTAGAAGCTTATTCGACCGAGCGACAAGCTTTCCGAGCAAAGGTGCTGGATCATAAAGCCCATCGGCGCGTTACCATCGGGAAGAATGCGACGCTGTATTTTGAGGATGCATTAACGATGCAATATCAGGTCCAGGAGATGCTCCGCATTGAGCGCATTTTTGAGGCGGGTCAAATCCAGGAAGAACTTGACTCATACAATCCGCTTATCCCGGATGGGTCCAATCTGAAGGCGACTTTTATGCTTGAGTACCCCGAAGTCGACGAGCGCCGCGAAGCCTTGGCACGCCTGCTTGGTGTCGAGAGATCGGTGTGGCTCGCAGTTGGGGAAAACGATCGTATTCGACCGATTGCCAATGAAGATCTTGAAAGGGAAACCAGCGACAAAACCTCGGCAGTTCATTTTTTACGCTTTGAATTATCGGAGCAGGACATTGCCGGATTTAAAGGGGACGCGGTAGTGCGCTTTGGTATTGATCACCCTGAGTACGCTTATGAAACAGAGATTAGTCCAGAGGTGAAGCAATCATTAGCAGCGGACCTTCAGAGCGCGGTTTAGACTTCTGATCAGTACCTGAATTCAGGTACTGATACCGGGTAGGTTTAGATTGTGCGCTTTTGCACAATCGATTGCTTCTTCATAGCCCGCGTCGGCATGACGCATTACGCCGGACGCGGGATCATTCCACAGGACCCGAGCCAGTTTTTGGTCCGCAGAATCAGAGCCGTCAGCGAGGATAACCAGGCCTGCGTGCTGGGAAAAGCCGATACCGACACCACCGCCGTGATGAAGAGACACCCAGGTCGCGCCGGATGCGGTATTTAGAAGTGCATTCAATAACGGCCAATCGGATACGGCGTCAGATCCATCCTTCATCTTTTCGGTTTCGCGGTTTGGACTGGCAACTGATCCGCTATCCAGATGATCTCTACCAATGACCACGGGCGCGCTGAGTTCGCCGGTCGCGACCATTTGGTTAAAAGCTCGTCCCACTCGGTCGCGATCGCCGAGACCTAGCCAGCAGATTCGGCTTGGCATTCCTTGAAACGAGATTCTTTTTTGTGCCATATCCAGCCATTGGTGTAGCTGGGGGTTGTCTGGAATGAGTTCCTTTACTTTAGCGTCAGTTCGGTAAATATCTTCAGGATCTCCCGAAAGCGCAGCCCAGCGAAAGGGACCAATCCCTCTGCAAAATAACGGCCGAACGTATGCGGGCACGAAGCCGGGGTAATCAAAGGCATTTTTGACACCTGATTCCTGAGCCATCTGACGGATGTTGTTTCCGTAATCAACAACAGGTACGCCACGATCCCAGAAGTCGAGCATGGCCCTGACCTGGACTGCCATAGAGGCTTTTGCCGCAGCGGCTACTGCATTCGGATCGGTCTTGCGTCGCTCTGTCCATTCTTCTACTGTCCATCCAGCCGGAAGATAACCGTTTTGAGGATCATGAGCGGAGGTCTGATCGGTGACGGCATCCGGCTGGTATCGAGGGTCAGACTGAGAGCGGGCAACGAGATCAGGATAAATTTCGGCGGCGTTTCCGAGCAGACCTACCGATATTGCCCTGCCGTCAGCATGCGCATTTTCAACAAGATTAAGAGCATCTTCTATCGTGTCTGCCCAGGCATCGAGGTAACGCGTTTTGAGTCGGAATTCAATAGAGGATCGATTACACTCGACGGCGATCATGGAGAAGCCACTCATGGTGGCCGCGAGGGGTTGGGCGCCGCCCATGCCGCCGAGACCTGCGGTCAGAATCCATCGACCTTTTGCAGTCCCGCCAAAATGTTGTCGTGCCATTTCAGCAAAAGTTTCGAAGGTGCCTTGAACGATGCCTTGGGAGCCGATATAAATCCAGGAACCGGCAGTCATCTGGCCGTACATCATCAGTCCACGTCGATCGAGTTCCGAGAAGTGCTCTAAGGTTGCCCAATGCGGGACAAGGTTTGAATTAGCGATCAGGACGCGGGGCGCCTGCTCGTGGGTCTGAAAGACGCCAACGGGTTTGCCCGATTGAACAAGCAATGTCTGGTCAATCTCAAGCGTCTTGAGGGAGGAGATAATCCGGTCGAAGCTGTCCCAGTCTCGTGCAGCTCGACCCACCCCGCCATAAACAACCAACTCTGCCGGATTCTCGGCAACTGCCGGGTCAAGGTTGTTCATCAGCATCCGCATCGGCGCTTCCGTACTCCAATGCTTGCATTGCAGTTCGGGCCCTTTGGGCGCTTCGATATGTCTTTCAGGTGCGTATCGGTTGAGTTTCATTTTGATGAGTTGGATGGACTATGGGGTAATGATGCTTGTTGTGAACTCTTGGGTCGGGTCAGCTTCCGTAGCGGGACACCAGCTGTTTGACTGTTTCGGCGACTTGAGCCTGATGATAGCGTTCAAAATTATCCCAGGTCACGAGGCTGCGTGAATCTTTAACTCGATCCAAAAAAAGCATTCCCAAGAGGTGATCAACTTCGTGCTGGTAGGTTGCTGCTGTCATTCCTTTAACGCGCGTGTTTATCGGGTTGCCGTGGCGGTCTAGCGCTGTGACATCAATCTCGCAGTGTCGCTGCACCTTACCTCGAAGATTAGGCACACTAAGACATCCTTCATAATTTTCAAATGTATCGTTACCTGCAGGCGTGAGAATAGGATTAACTAGCACGGTAAGCGGGATGTTTGGGCGGTAGGGGTAACGAGGATTATCAAGGACTTCAATGACGCAGATACGAAGCGACCGGTGAACCTGATTGGCAGCGAGCCCCGCGCCGTTAGCCGCCCGCATAGTCGCGATTAACTCGTCGATAAATAACTGCGTTTTTTTCTGTGCAAGCGTTTCGAGACTCAACTCCATAGTCGGTTCACGCAGCACTGGATGGCCAACCTGTGCAATATCGAGAATTTGGGTCATGATGCGTCGACTGCCGTGTCGAGTGGCTGGGTGGGCAGCAGCGTAGCGAGTTGACCGTGACTGATCAGGGACGATGCTGTATCGATATCGGGATAGAACACCCGGTCTTCCTGATACTCTGGTATTTGCTGTCGTAGTCTCTTAACAGCCGTTTCGACACAAGATGAGGATGTGAGTGGTCGCCGCAATGAAATCCCCTGTGATGCGGCAAGATATTCAATTGCCAGAATATTTTGAGTGTTTTCGTTCATGGCGCGTAGCCGTCTTGCAGCAAATGTTGCCATGCTGACATGATCTTCCTGGTTCGCTGAGGTGGGCAGGCTATCCACGCTTGCGGGATGGGAAAGACTCTTATTTTCTGAGGCGAGTGCAGCTGCAGTGACATGGGCAACCATAAAGCCTGATTCAAGCCCTGCCTTGGTGGTAAGAAATGGCGGTAACTCGCTGATGCTTGAGTCGATGAGCATCGCGATCCGTCGCTCTGACAAACTGCCGGTCTCGGAAATGGCGAGCGCGATGTTGTCAGCCACCATTGCGACTGGCTCCGCGTGAAAATTTCCGCCAGAGAGGACTTCACCGGTTTCTGGACAAATCAGAGGATTATCGGAGACTGCATTGGCTTCGCGTAATAGTATTTTGGCGCCGTGGTCGAGTTGGTCGAGGCACGCCCCCAGCACTTGTGGCTGACAGCGAAGACTGTACGGGTCTTGAACACGATCACAATTTGCATGGGATTGATTAAGTTGGCTATCGTTTAGCAGTGTCCGGTATAGGCTAGCGACTCGTGATTGACCAGATTGCCGTCTCACTTCGTGGATGCGTTGATCAAAAGGGACGTAACTTCCAAGCGTTGCGTCTACTGTTATTGATCCGATCACAATTGCGCTGGCAAGATTTTGCTCTGCCGAAAAAAGACCGTCGATGGCGAGAGCCGTAGAAATTTGTGTGCCGTTGAGCAGGGCCAGTCCTTCTTTAGCCTCAAGCACGAGGGGTGTTAATCCAACGATTCGCAGCGCCTTAGCCGCTGGCATTCTGGTCTCGTTTAAAAAAACCTCTCCTTCCCCAATTAATGGGAGAGATAGATGAGCAAGCGGCGCGAGATCACCCGATGCACCGACTGAGCCTTTTTCAGGAACAACGGGCACGATATCGTGCCCGAGCATTGCCATGAAGTGCTCGATAATTTTTGGTCGCACGCCTGAATATCCCTGAGCAAGACTCAGGAGTTTGAGAATCATCGCGAGACGCACCACTTGCAGGTCAATCGGTGTGCCAACGCCGGCAGCATGTGAACGAATTAGGTTATGTTGTAGCGTTGATAAGTCGTTGACACCGACCTGGGTTTTTGCGAGTTTGCCAAAACCTGTATTGATGCCGTAGGCGGGCGTTCCCCGTTGCACGACGGCAATGAGATGCTGATGACTGCGTTTGATAGGCCCCCAAGCAGAGTCAGGCAGTGAGATTTGGATGGGTTGTGATCTGATTTCTCGCAGTTCGTTTAAGATCAGGTGACCCGGGTTTAGCGTATAGGTTTGCATGAGCACGGTTTTAACAGATTTTCGGGAACCGGACGAGTAAAGTTTTTTATATTATTTTATTTTTTCTAACTTTGAAAATTGTTAAGCAGTGACGAGTAGAGTCTAAAAATAGAATGAAATCGAAGTGGTCATTTTTAAAAGTGCTGGGCGTGTTTATGCTTTTTGAAACTGGTGCTGCCTTTACGGCGCCAATCTGGGGTCAATTTTTGACCAGTCTGGGAGGGAATATCCGGCCCCCTTCATCTTCTTAACCTTCAAGAGACGGTAAACACTATGGATGCCTTGCTACTGCCCATAACCGCTACAGTAATCGTGGTGAGCCTGCTTTGGAGATTCCGCTCAACAAAATGGGCGATCGGAATTATCTTTGCGTTGTGCTCAATCGGGGTTTACGCACTCTTGTATCTCGGATGGGTACAGTTTCAATCTTAGTTGGAATCTTCACGTTTCGGTGAGTGCTAACGATTGGATCATCCTGCGATAAGCCGTTGTTGCGGCTTCCCGGTTCGGGTGCACCCCGTTTTGAACAACCTGCTTTGCCCCGACAATCACGGTTTTTACCGGATTAAACGGGCTTGAAAAAATCCAGGTATCCAGGACCTGATCGAGGGTTCGGTTAGAGAATTCAACATGGTCCGAATCCAGCTCAACGAGATCACCCCGTGAGCCGGGCTGTATTCCGCATACAAATTCGCCTTGCGCCCGGTTGCCGCCAATGACCGCGGCGTCTATGAGGGATCGACCATTACTTTTTGTAGCATCTGTAACCAGTACCGCCCGCTTTTGCCGACTCAATCTCTGTCCGTATTCAAGAAGCTGAAGCTCGTGAGCCGGAGATGTGCTGACCTGGCTGTCAGATCCAATCCCGAAAAAGCCATTGTTTGCTATTAGCTCTGATGCGGGAAAAATACCGTCTCCTAGATTTGCTTCGGTCGCGGGGCAGAGCCCAACGGTCACGCCGCTTTTGGCAATTAGCGCTTGTTCTTTGCGATCGACATGTGTCGCGTGAACCAGACACCACCGATGAGTGACATCACATTGATCGAATAACCAGCTAACGGGTCTAGCAGAATTGACGCTCATGCAGTCATTTACTTCTTTTATCTGTTCGGCCACATGAATGTGAATCGGGGCGTCCTTAAGAATACTTTTTGCGTGCGTTATTGTGGCGTTTAAATCTTGAGGAGAAACGGCACGTAGGGAATGGGCCGCAATGCCTGTCGAGCGGTCAGGATCCTCAGCACAGAGCGAGTGGCATTCAGAAAGAAGTCTAAGATAGCCATCTGGATCGTGATAGAACCGATTCTGTGCGTCCTTGATCGGTTCATTTTCAAAACCGCCACGACAATAAAGCGTGGGCAGCAAAGTGATAGCGATACCGGCCTCTGAGGCTGCGTCGAAAAGGCGTTCCGACATTTCACTTCGGTTTGAGTATGGAGCGCCATCGGGCTGATGATGCAGATAGTGAAACTCCGCAACAGATGTATACCCTTTGAGCAACATATCAATATAAAGGTAGTTGGCGATTATCTGCAGCTGTTCGGGGTTAAGTCGCGAATTAGCACGGTACATCAGTTCGCGCCATCCCCAGAAATCATCCTGACCCGGTACTCGATATTCGGTTAATCCCGTGATCGCTTTTTGATGCGCATGAGAGTGCAGGTTTGGGATGCCTGCAATAACAATACCCTCAAGATAAAGGTCTACATCAGAGGTTTCATCTTCCCGAACGCTCTCAATGCGGCCCTGATCACTAAATTGCACAACGCAGTTTTTCTGCCATCCGGATGCGGTAAGCGCATTGGCGCATCGGACGGACGTTAGGCGAGAGACTGAATGGTTCATGCGATGTTCAGTTAATTATGGGATGACAGATTTGTTACTGATGAGTATGACTTGTACTAACTGATGATAGACATTTTAGATTCATTTAAGCTATCCCGGCTTGGCCATCTAACGCAGAATGACATCTGCAAGTTTCTCCGCCATCATGGTGACAGGCGCGTTGAGATTAGCGGTCACGTTGTGAGGCATGATTGACGCATCAACGACGCGTAATCCTTCTGTCTCGTGAACTAATCCGTTTGTGTTTGTAACAGAATTATCGCCAGTTCCCATGCGACAGGTTGAGGTGGGGTGGTATTCCGTTGAGGCAGTCGCGCGGAGCCAACTCATAATTTCATCATCGCTTTGCACGTCTTCCCCTGGTGCCAGCTCATGACTTCGCAAACCATCAAAAGCGGGTTGTGCTGCCATCTCACGTGTTCGTCTGACACCGTCGATCATAACTTGGCGATCACGCTCTGCTTCAAAAAAATGATATGAGATTGAGGGGTGATGATTGGGATTACCTGATTTCAGCATCACCTGTCCGCGACTCTCAGGCCGCATTAAACCCATCGAGAACATGAAACCGTCCTCAAAGTTTGCGACGGGATCACCCATATCGGCGGTCATGGCATAAAATTCATGCTGAAGATCTGCGTAGTCAACATCAGGCGAGCTCTTAAAGAAACAGCCAGTCTCGCAGATGGTTGATGCGCCTAATCCGGATTTCAACAGCATCCATTCAAGACCGATACGGTATTTCCCCAAGCCTTTGAAACTCTGAGCCCATGAAACGCCTTTTGGCGTCGCATAAGTGATCGGCACAATTTGATGATTTTCGAGATTTTTTCCGACCGCGGGGACATTGGCTACCGTGGTGATGCCGTGACTGGCGAGATGGACAGGGTCACCAACTCCCGATAACAAAAGAAGCTGAGGCGAATTGATCGCACCGCCAGATAAGATTATCTCGCGACTTGCCTCATACCGAGTCTGCTCCCCGTTTTTTTCTGCAAGCACCGCAACAGCACGTTTGCCATCAAACTGAATTTGGTGAGCCAGAGTATTCGTTAAAACGGTCAGATTTTCCCGTTGCATGACAGGATGTAAATACGCCTTCGCTGCGCTACAGCGCTGACCGTTTCGTGTAAAACTCTGGGCAACATGAAAACCTTCGTGCTGTTCGCCGTTCTGGTCTGAAGTAATTCCATAGCCGGCCTGTTGGCCAGCTTTCAGAAATGCCCGGTGAAGGGGGTGAGTTGCTTTGCACGTTTCTATGGTTTGCGGTCCACTGTCGCCTCGAAACTCGCTTTTACCTTTATCTGATGTTTCCATTTTTCGGAAATAAGGCAGACACTCTTCATAACGCCACTCCGAAAGGCCTTCACTTGCCCACGCATCATAATCCTTGGGATTACCGCGATTGGCAACCATGCCATTGATAGCTGAAGAGCCTCCAAGCACTCGACCGCGATGCTCCAAAATTTGCCGTCCGTCACAGTATGGTTCAGGTTCACTGGTGTACCCCCAATCGAAACGCGGGTCACGTGCTGCCATTCCACAAGCGGCTGGCATTTGAATGAGGATACTTCGATCATTCCCCCCAGCCTCTATCAGCAAGACCCGATTGGACGATTGCTCAGTTAGCCTGTTGGCTAGAACACATCCAGCTGATCCAGCGCCAACAATGATGTAATCAAAGATGCGGTTTTGTTCCACTAGGTTATCCTTGAAAAGGCAAAAGTCTAAATTCTGATCGGCAATTCAATCGAGGTATTCCTGATAGGGCTGCCGCCTCGCACAATCATAAACTTATCTCTATATTAACCAGACAATTTTTTGAATTCTTCAAGCAAGCTTCTAATCAGGATTCAATAAAAAGATTACGCCCTGTAATCGCATTGAATTTGTCCGGCCGGTTCAGCGTGATCGTTGCGACGCGTTCGTTTACCTCGTAGTCGATATCACCGATTTGCATGATTGATCTCCACTTAGTCTTTTTCAGATGGATTGGAAAACTGTCCTGCACCACGAATACCTTCCCGACACAACGCCTCTCGCCCGTTGTGCCATTCATAAGTCATGGCCTCCCGCAGGGGTTTTCCGTGCTGGTTTTTCAAAGAACGCCGGTCTGCGCGAACACAAATCTGCGGGATTTCGCAACGTTGAGCACCTAAAGATTCAAGTGACGCGTCCGCACCCATCCACTGGTATGGCGATCGGGTAGATTAAGAATCCGAGACTGGTTAGGATAATCTCTCCAACTGTTGTAGTCTGTCTTCAGCCGTTTCCTGAATCGAGTCAGCAAGCGTCGGGAGAAACTCCATCAAGCGATAGATGATGTGCGCATCGAGCGTTAAAAGCACACCAGCCTTATGACCAATG
>Ga0209252_1000852_pt1 | contig 21875 bp, 20 predicted proteins | sample SaaInlV_135m_DNA_3_FD_184673 | JGI IMG/M metagenome (GOLD analysis project Ga0209252, IMG submission 184673) | Marine microbial communities from expanding oxygen minimum zones in the Saanich Inlet - Saanich Inlet SI074_LV_100m_DNA (SPAdes) (version 2) | ecosystem: Environmental > Aquatic >... | reverse complement strand
GCTGTGCAGCATGGTTGAGAGAAAATAATGCGATTGTGCTGATAAAAGCAAAGCCAACCACAAGGACATTTTTCGACATAACGAGCGCTCCAGCATTGCCCGGTATGCTACAACAAATCGAGCATACCGGCGCTTTGAATTTTAGGCACTAGCGTTTCAATAGTAGCAATGACCTACCGAACGACGTTCCGCATTGCCGCGAGGGAAATAGATCGCGGGGCATTGAGCCCTCGCATCAGTATCAAATCGTATACGTGCCGCCATCAACACCAATGGTCTTGCCTGTGATGTAGCTGGATCCCTCAGCCGACAGAAAAAGCACCACACTCGCCACTTCCTCTGGTTGTGCGACGCGACCCAGGGGCAATGCCTCAGCCTGTTTCTGTAAACGGCCGAGCTCCATCAAAGACTGCGTCATGCCGGTTTCGATAGGTCCTGGCGCCACCGCATTGACACGTATGGCCGAGCGTCCAAGTTCGGCGGCCAAACATTTTGTCAGCATAACGACGCCTGCTTTTGATACGCAGTAGTCAGCAATTGTCGGCGCAGGACCATACCCGGCAATAGATGCAAAGTTGACGATCGTACCGCCATGCTTTTCAGCGATCATCTGCCGCGCGGCTTCTCGCGCGCAAATCATCACTCCAGTGAGATTGACATCCAGCACCTTCTGCCAACGTTCAGTGGACTTGTTGAGAATCAGGCCTTCACCAGGGTTTAGCCACGGGTCTGTAGCTTCGTCTTTTTCCATGAAGTTTGAGTAAGAAATACCGGCAGCTGTCACCATAGCATCGACTCGACCATAGGTGGCTGCCGTCTGTTCTACCAATTGAATAATAGAAGATTCGTCGCCGGTGTCTGTATGGATGAAGCTGGCCCGCCCACCCGCTTGCTCGATCATTGCAACTGTTTGCTGGCCGCCGTCTTCATTAAGATCGGCCACAGCAACCGCTGCACCTTCTTGCGCGAACAGCACGCTGCTTGCGCGCCCCATGCCCGAACCACCTCCAGTGACAATCGCGACCTTGTCTGCCATTTGTGTCATATCAAATCCCCGCTATGTTTTTCTGAACAATAGATCAGTTTACTATTGAACTGAAGATCAATACGGTACGCAATTGCGGCCATCTCAGGCAAGGCTGACAACTCTGTGCAGTGTCTCTGCCTTGGCAATATCAAGTTATAAATCTATTTGGTTGCTGAAGAATCGGTACAACAGGCATATGGCCTCTATAGGCGTAAGGTACCTGAAGGCATCGGCTGAGACATTTTTAAGACGGTGCAAGGGTAGCCGTTATTGTCACTGTCGAACCTGTCCACGACTTCGAAAAATTCGCTTTTATAAAGGCTGATCGCCCTTACATTACCTTCAAGAACAAAAACACTTGCACCCTGTCTGACCCGAACAAGTGCTTCGCGGACAAGGTGGCGACCAATACCTTGACCTGTTTCCTTCGGGTCAACGTAGAGCCACCCGATTGTACTGGCATCAATACCAATGAACCCGACGATACGAGTCTCGTAACACGCCACCAACTTGCGTGAATTTAGAAACTCCTGCAAGTCGTTTTTGTCATCGGCAAGTGGCACAAATGCTCTGGGGTCACACGAGCCTTCTAGCTCAATGGGGCGTGCAAGATCATGAATTTTACTGACTTCCGGCCAATCTCGCTCTTCATATTCCCGTGTAGCAATATCACTCACTGAATTTTCCAGTTCCTTAAGTTGAAGCTACCGCGCCACTTAACGCTAGCAGCAGTTAAAGCCGCACATCCAATACCCTGCACATCCGGGCGCCACCAGCAAAACGGCAGGCCCGCTGAACATTTCGGTTGGGCTTTAACACAGACTGCCGCACCCCCGGTGGGTGCATTGGCTATTCCGCCCGCCGGGCTTCCAGCACATCCCGAACCGCTGCATGTTCCTTTTCATTAAAAGAAAAACCCATGAAGATGATCGCGCCAATTAAATAGCAGATGCCCGGCAGCAGGCTGAAGAGGCCGAGTATCCAGTACTGTACCTGTTCGCTCTGTTCGATATTCGGCATAAAGCCTGAGAACTGAAGCGCCAGTCCCGTGACGAGAGCCGTTAGCGACCCCGCTCCTTTCCGAATTAAATTCCAAACAGCAAGGTATGCGCCCTCTTTCCGCTCTCCCGTTTTGTATTCATCGAAGTCGATAATATCGGCTTTGATAGAGGGTGCGGTCACTGCTGCGCAGCCGCCACAAAGACCAAAGATAAAAGTGCCTGGCCAAATCAGGTACGAGAATTCACCGGGGGTGACTACGAAGAATGTTAAAATAAACATGAAGGCCGAAGCCCACATGGTTGTGCACCACAATCGTTTCTTGCCGTACTTTCTTGAGAGCCAGATGAACACTGGTGTAAAGGCAAACTGCGGGATCACGTAAGTGATCAGCAGTGGCACCATATAGGCTTTCATCGGCAACACATACTCGAGCAAATAGGGCACTAGCAGGGCAATGCTGGAGGCACCAAAAGTTTCAATGCCAAACATGACAAGCAGCAAGCGTGCGTGTTGGTTCTTGAGGATATCGACGAATGACTTGGTTACGCCGCCACCACCACGACCCTGATAGTCCGTTCGCTCCGGCAGGACCCAGGCTGACCACATCACCAGCACTGCAACAGTAATGCCACAGGCAACCGAAAGAATCACCGCAACACTTCGTTTGTCTTCCGACATATTCATGATCTGCAACGCACCGAGTCCTATCAGCAAACCAATTGCCGCCAGCATATGGGTATAGCCAAACAGGCGCGTACGCTCATGATAATCGGGCGTCATTTCCACACCTATCGCCCCATGGGGAACATAGAACGCGGTACTCGCGGTTTCATAAACCAGCAGCGCAATACCCATCCAGATCACGACGGATACACCGTCCAGCGCAGCGGGCGGGGACCAAATCATGATCATGCCAATGCCCATTGGTATGGCGGAACCCATCAACCAGATACGACGACGGCCAAAGCGGGATTGGGTGTTGTCGGACAAGTAGCCAACCAGTGGATCAGATACGGCATCCCACATTCGTGATGCAGCAAGCAATATGCCCATCACAGCGGGAGCAATCAGCAAGACATCCGTTGAAAACTTCATGAGGTAAGTACTGAATAAGATGCCAAGAATACCTACACCGATGCGCGGTGCAGAGTAGGCCCAGATAACACGGTTGCTCAGCCGGTCCACGCCGACAGCACCAATCGCTGAATCAGAAGTCGTTGAAACGGAATCTGTCATATCACTTAGTATAGAGGCTCACGCTGACAAGTGCTGGCGATCATACATTTCGTGCTGCAAGCCCATTGGCAGAAGGTACCGGCCGCACTAAAAGCCTTTATCGGATATACGTCAAATCACGTTGTTTGCATGGTGTGGCGCTCTTCGATCACGCCAGGGTCTGGCTTCTTCCAGTTGCCCGGCGAGTTGGAAGAGCAAGGCGTCATCGCCAAAGGCTGCGCTGAGCATCATGCCTATTGGCAGGCCATCTTCGCTCCAGGCCAGGGGCAGTGATATCGAAGGCTGACCGGTCTGATTGAACAACGACGTATTACCCATAAAAGCACCCAGTTTTTCACCGAGATCGCCATCCAGAAACTGGCCGATCGGCACTGGCAGACTGCTCAAGGTCGGGCACAAGATGACATCATACTGCTCGTGGAATCGACCCATGATCCGTGCTGAGACATGATTTATCTGAGACGCCCTGGCACAGGCTTCTGCATTCAAACTTTTGCCATATTCAATGAGCGCTCTTGTACCGGGCTCCAGGTCATCATCGGCAAGGGAACGACCAAGGCTTTCAAGCTGCTCTGTCACTTTCAACGCCAAATTCGCACCTAAGAGAGCACCACTGGCAAATTGCAATGCCAACCCATCAACCTCGGGTGTCGCTTCCTCGACATGATGACCGAGACCGGACATTAACTCGGCAGTTGCTTCCAGCGCAGCGCGAATCTCAGGTGAATAACTGCCTGAGCCAATTTTCTCAGGGATCATAGCAACTTTAAGCTGAGCCGGCGCTTTACCGACCTCGTCCAGGAACTTGCCAGGAAAGTGTGGTGGCGCATAAGGGTCACCGGGTTCTGGGCCCGTTGTTGCATCCAGCATCGCGGCCGAATCTCTAACGGTGCGGCTCACCGCATGACTGATCGATTGCCCACCCCAGCCTTCACCGATAACGGGTCCCATAGCTGTTCTGCCCCGGGTCGGTTTGTAGCCCACCAGGCCAGTACAGGCTGCGGGAATACGAATTGAACCACCACCATCTGAAGCGTTCGCCATAGGCAGGATGCCACCGGCAACAGCCGCTGAGGCGCCACCACTCGAGCCCCCTGGGGTTCGATTCAGATCCCACGGATTGCGCGTCGGCCCAAACAGAAGAGGCTCAGATACCGGCAACGCACCAAATTCCGGGGAATTGGTTTTACCAAAGATTACAACACCACTTTTAATGTATCGGTCCGTCAACGTAGAGTTTAGTTTTGCTGTGTAGTCTTTAAATAGGCTACTGCCCATTGAGGTGACCGTGCCTTTGAGCAGGATATTCAAATCCTTCAGCAAATACGGTACACCCGTAAATGGCCCATCCGGGAGTCCCGTTTCGATCGCCGCCCGGGCTTCGTCGTAGTGAAACTGCACAACCGCATTGATTTCCGGATTGATTTTCTCGGTACGACCAATAGCTTCTTCAAGCAGTTCTGTTGCACTGACCTCACCATCTCGGACCAGTTTTGCCAGCCCTAGCGCATCAAAATCGTCGTATTCCTTGAAACCTGACATGTCATCACCACTTTTGGATTAAGTTTGAATAGCCCCTAGTCTAAGGGAATAACGCAGCGCTGACAGCCTATGACCCCAAACGAGCGAGTTCTGTGGCCGCAAGATACTGCCAGACTGAGCCAGCCCCACCAGATTCCCCGGCCTGATCCCGAAGCATGGGAACGGTTCCTGGTTTATCTATCTGGAACCCAATTCCCATAGAACCCGAAGGGCACACGTTAATGGACTGCGCTGCCTGCGCTGCACGAATTTTTGCTTGTCAATCCAGCTTCCTATCATTGGATGGGGAAAAACCCTCTCTCGACCCTTCAAACGTCGACACTATCTGAGGTAATCTGTAAGCGGATGATGTGTTTAATTTTGGAGAGCAGCCATGGCCGAAGCTCGAGATCTGCAAACACCGCAGTACGATGCGGTTGTAATCGGTGCCGGATTTGCCGGTTTGTATCAACTGCACTGCCTGCAGCAAATGGGGCTCTCGACAACCGTCTTAGAAGCAGGCAGCAATGTCGGCGGCACCTGGTACTGGAACCGTTACCCGGGTGCGCGGACTGACTCACCTTCCAATGTCTATCAGTTTTTGTTCTCAGATGAGCTGTTCAATGAATGGCAATGGTCGGAACGATTCCCGTCACAAGCGGAAACCGAGCGTTACTTGAATTGGGTTGCTGACCGCCTCAATTTGCGCCCGAACATTCAGTTTAACAAGCGGGTGCGCAGCGCAATATGGACTGCAGAAAATGCCAGCTGGCTGATCACAAGCGAAGATGGCTCTCAGGTCTCTGCGCGTTTTGTGATCAGCTGTATGGGGCCACTGAGCACACCTGTCGTACCTGAGATTAACGGACAGGACACCTTCGCCGGCACCATTGTGCACACCACGCGGTGGCCCCAGAAAGACATTGATCTGAGCGGCAAGCAGGTGGGCGTTATTGGCACCGGCGCGACTGGCATCCAGGTTGTGCAAACCATTGCCACCGAGGTCCAAAGCCTCACCGTGTTCCAAAGAACTGCCAATTACACGATACCCATGAAAAACGACGTGTACACCACTGCAGCGCCCCAGCAGGCTGATCGAAGCGAACTGCGTCACCGTACCCGCGAAACATTCGGTGGCTTTGACTTTGACCTCGAACAGCGAGAATGGGCCAGCGTTGACGCCGCTGAGCGCAGAGAAAATATGGAGCATCTTTGGGCCCAGGGGAACCTTGCCTTGTGGGTCGGATCATTTGCAGAACAGTTACTAGAACCAGCAGCGAACAAGGAAGTGTCTGAATTTGTACGTGAGAAAATTCGAGCACGCATCGAAGACCCGTCCCTCGCTGAAAAACTACTGCCAACAGATCATGGTTTTGGTACGCACCGGGTGCCACTAGAGACAAACTACTATGAAGCGTTCTTGCTAGACCATGTGCAACTCATAGACACAAACGCGGAACCCATTGTGCGCCTTACGCCTACCGGCATTGAAACCACTCAGCAGGAAATCCCGTTAGACATACTCATCTGTGCAACAGGCTTCGACGCAGTCACCGGTGCACTGACCAACATCGATGTGCGCGGTCGTGACGACCGCTCACTGGCGGCACTTTGGGCCGAGGACGTTCGCACGGCAATGGGCATGCAGGTACACGGGTTTCCCAACTTTTTTCTTACCTCATCTCCTTTGTCTCCGGCAGGTGCATTCTGTAATGCGCCCACCTGCGTACAACACTCTGTCGAATGGATCAGTGAATGCATTGGCTATGTCCTCAATCGTGGTGCTGCCATCGAGGCGACAGCCGAATTTGAAGCACAGTGGGTAGCACATCATGACGAAGTCGCGAACACCACGCTGATCGCCAAAACCCCCAGCTGGTATACCGGCGCCAACGTGGAAGGTAAACCCACCCGGCTCATCGGCTACGCCGGTGGTGTAGCCGCCTATGTTGCTGCCTGTGATCAAGTTAGAGACGAAGGGTATGCCGGTTTTTCAATCTATTAATACCGTGCGACCAAAAGTAGGCACAGGCTCACCGCGCTACAGCGCGGCTGGCAGGCAAATGGCATCGATGCAGAATCATCGCTTTCGACAAAACTCCTATTCTTGAGTTTTACCCGCCTCTACCTACGCCCATCTATTCTGGGTGTATTGAAAGCTCCTCACTCACCGCATCGGAAAAGTCTGTGGTACCGCTGTTACCGCCTTGATCTGGCGTAAGCACTTTTCCTGTTGCGTAAACCCGCTGGACAGCATTAACCAGATTTTTGGCTTGAGAGTGAAAAGACAAATGTTCTAACAGCATTGCAGCAGACAGGAGTGTCGCCGTCGGGTTAATCACATTCTTGCCTGCGATATCTGGTGCAGTTCCATGAGCAGATTCAAAGTACGCATAGTCCTGGCCGTAACACCCTGATGGCGCCAGTCCAAGCCCCCCGAGTAAACCCGCTGCACCGTCGGACATGATATCGCCATAAAGGTCAAACGACTAACCGCTACAGCCTTGCTGCTAATGTCACTAGCCAATGTTTCTTGTGCAGATGACCGCACAGGTCACCCGCCATTCTTTGGGTGATTGCAAATTATCCAAGGTAACGGCATTTGGCGACTTGCGTCTTCGCGGGTCTTAGCCAAATTCGCGCAGTGCTCTGCAGGTTACGTGGAACTCACGGTGGGCCATGGGGTCTTTCCGACTTTTCTGCCCAGTTTCTTGAAATAGGGGATCGACCCATCAGGTGAGCTCAACGCTGGGAGACTTTCGTGCTTGGATGGGGCTCTCGCATTTTTACTGCGTAAAAAACGCTGCCGCCGTGTGTTCTGGGAGTTGGTTTTTCACGTTTTTCGCTTTGCGAAAAGCCGTGAAATTGGTGGCCGGACCCGGAATCGAACCAGGGACACGGGGATTTTCAAGACGAAGATCTGAAATTCACATTAATTAAATCAATAACTTACCGGTGCGTCCGTTGCCAACCCTGCACCACTGTGCACAACAGTGCATAACTGTGTCCCGCAAAACTCCCGCACGGGCTTCGGCCACTTTCGCACATAGCTTCAAGGAATCGCCCCTCTCACTTCTATGGTGAATGCCGATACTGCGATCTCCGTTGAGGAGTAAGGCTGTTTGTCACAACTACATAGTGACTCTCGATCTTGCCATCCAATGCATTTCAGGACGACTTCTGGCCTGTTGGTCCATTTCAGTACCAGCGACATCAGCCCGAGAACACGCTGCTTTATCAGCTGGTAAAAGAACACTGGCCCCGGTTCCAGAACATGCTAGCGGAGCAGGGCAGGGGCCTGCCGGGTTATGTTGTCAGGGAGTTTGAGGATTTCCTGAAGTGCGGTCGCCTAGAGCATGGATTTCTGCGAGTGCGATGTGAATCTTGCCATCATGAGAAGCTGGTGGCGTTCAGTTGCAAGAGACGTGGTTTTTGCCCTTCGTGCGGGGCCAGGCGCATGGCAGACAGTGCTGCTCATCTGGTTGATGAGATCTTGCCCAAGAGGCCGATCAGGCAGTGGGTGCTGAGCGTCCCATTCCCCTTGCGCTACTTGTTTGCTACCAACCCGCAGGTGATGAGCCGCGTGTTGACTATCGTGCATCGAGTGATCAGTACATTCCTGATCAAACGATCTGGTAGGAAGGTGAAGTCAGGAGCCCAGAGCGGTGCGGTAACACTGATACAGCGCTTCGGTTCTGCACTCAATCTGAACTTACACTTCCACATGCTCTACCTGAATGGTGTCTATGACAACAAAGGGTACTTCTGGCCAGTGAAGCCACCGACTCCGGGAGACCTTGACGGGGTCACGCACAAGATTGCAAAGCGTGTATCCCGATATCTGGAGAGGGCAGGGTATCTGTATCGGGACGCGGAGACTGAGTATCTAGATCTATTACCTGAGGAAGGTGATGCAATGCACCGTATCATCGGCGCGTCGATTACCTATAGGTTGGCGTTTGGCACCAATGCGGGGAAGAAGGCATTGACATTACAGGCTGTGCCAACCAACGACTACAGAGCGAAGTCGAGTGAACTGGTCAGCAAGCAGGCAGGCTTTTCACTACATGCGGGGGTGGCCTGTAAGTCCAACCAGCGAAAAAAGCTTGAGCGTCTCTGCCGGTATATCACGCGTCCGGCCATTGCTGAACAAAGGTTGTCATTGGCTAGCAATGGCAACGTGATTGTTTCCTTAAAGACACCCTATGATGATGGTACCTCCCATGTGGTCTTAAGCCCCATGGAGTTTATGGGGCGTCTGGCGGCGCTAGTTCCAAAGCCGAGAGTTAACCTCACGAGATTCCATGGTGTCTTCTCCCCACGGAGTAGGTTGAGAGTGTATGTTGTTCCTGGCAAGCCAGAAGATGAATCGAAAGAGAATTCACAATCCGCCATGGACAAAGCCTATGCGATGACGTGGGCGCAGCGGCTAAAACGCGTCTTTGCCATAGAAATTGAGAAGTGCGATAAGTGTGGCGGGCGGGTGAAGATCATTGCCTCAATAGAAGACCCGGCCGTCATTGAAAAGATTCTGAAACATGTCGGCCTGGATGAAGAATCACAAACCCGAAATCGTTCACCGCCGTCAAGCCTGTTCAGCCATTCGACCCAACTATTCTGACATTTACCAACGCTGGAGGGATCCAACTCGGTTCGGTAACCAAAAACATCAGAGGAAACGGGAATAACTGTGTGACCCGCACGATTTACTTATCAATAACCACCAGATTTGATCAAAGAATATAGCCAGCTCTGATTTGGGCGGAATGTGTATCTGGCGGAATAACCATAAATGTGGCTAATTCTTCCTATACCCCAACCTGATACTATTGACGCAGGCTCGGTAAGCTATGGGGTCAGTGTAACTACTGTGACCCCAAGATTTTCTACTCCGTTTCCGACGAAGTTTTTTGAAGTCCGCGCGCAACGTTTTTGATAAAGTCATCGATGACCCCCTGCACCTCTTCAGCATGCGTGAAGGGCATCATGTGATCGCCACCATCGATCACATGAAACTTTGCACCGGGGATCGTCTTCGCCAGAAGTTCGCCGTGACTAAAATCGACGTTTGTGTCGGCGGTACCGTGAATAATAAGCGTCGGTACGCGTACTTCTTCTATGGGCAGAGACAGATTCGAAAATTGGCTCACATCATTGTCCATGCCTGGACCACGAAGTGAAGGTGGCCACAGTGACCATGAGAGCGCTTTGATGGTAGCAACCTTTGCAGGGTCTTGCAGCGCAAGCTGCCTGTTGACCGGGTCAGGAATCATCATTTGCATGACCGCCTCATCAGACCGAAAATCATTCATACTGAACATCAACCAGACGAGAAAGTCTGAAGAAAGAAATGCCGGTAACTCTTGAAGTTCTGTGGACTGACTTACCGCTTCAATCGCGATCAATCCCGTTGTGCGTTCAGGAAACATTGCAGCAAACGCAATTGCTGATGGTCCACCGCCCGAAGCACCGATAACGATCACCGATTCGATATTCAGTTTATCCATCAAAGCAATATAGGATTGAGCCTGTTCAGCCGGTGTTCGTCCGACGCTTAATGGTGTGCCGAGATAGCCAGGTCTTGAGGGGGTGAGTATTTTAACACCCGAGTTATCTTCAATCGACTGATCGTATCCGCCAGGCGTTCCATGGAGAAAAAGCACATTGGGTGCTCCATTTCCCTTTAGCGCATACTGAAATAAGCCGGCGTCAGTCTCAATGAACGCGCCCCCGAAGTGCAACGCATCGTAGTGCTCTGAACGCCAGCTATAGTAACTGACAGTGATGACCAGCACAGTACTCAGCAGCAATGCTGCAATGAACAGAAAAAATTTGAACAACATCTTTTTGTGCCCCCTGGGCTTGTGTTCAGCATTGATAATGACCGAAAAAGAGGCGTATTACTATTGAAGGGATATGCGTTGAAAGCCTTACTGTTGAATCTGACAAATTCTCTCGAGGGGCGGCAAGCCGTTTTTACAAACAGCATCAGATAACACTCAGAAAGCGAAAACCGCGAATCTTCGATCTGAAACATCGAAAAGCGACACATTAGTCCTAGGGTCGTAGTCTTGGCGTCAGTGTAACTACGCTGACCCCATATTTTCGAACGTGTTTTCTTCAATAATTCGATCAACGAGTTGGTCAATGTCCTTATCGGGCTCATAACCCGCCGCCAAACGATTAAGCACCATTGTTGCCGCTTGTTGTAGGCCAAACTCGAGCGCCACCTCACACTGCCAATCACCAATGACTTGTTTGAGATATCGGTTATCGAACATCACGGAATTCGATTTGTCGCCGAGCAGTGGTCCTTGCCACAATGGCTGGTGGTGAACCAGACGCTCACTCGACACATGCACAAGCTCAGCTTCGACGCCGAGCACCTTGGCGCTAGATAGGATCAACTTGTCCCATGTGTGTGCTTGCTCGTCGGTGATGTGAAATGCTTTGCCGAGCGCTAGTTCGTTAAGAAACAAACAGCAAAACGCGCGGGCAAAATCTGCCGCGTGGGTTAATGTCCAAAGCGATTGTCCATCTCCGTGCACGATGATCGGCTTACCGTTTAGTAGTCGCCAAGTTTGGTGATTACCGTCAATCACAGCACCCGGCAAACGGCTGCGGTAAGTATGACTGGGTCTGACAATTGTATAAGGCAGCTGGTCTTGGCTGATCAGTAAGTCTTCACAGGCTATTTTTTTTCTGGCGTAGTCCCAGAATGGATTCGACAGTGGCGTCTGCTCGGTGATGACATGATTCTGACACGGCTTTTCGTAGGCCGATGCCGTCGAAATAAAAACATATTGTTTGCATCTCGGTGCGAAAAACTCCAAATCCGCCTCGACAGTGTTCGTGTCAAAGGCAAGAAACTGACAGACCACATCGAAAGACGCATTTGCTAACGGCTGATAGGGATTTGGCCCGTCAATGCTACCTGCGAAATGCCTAACACCTTCAATTGGATGATTGCCGCGATTAAAAACAGACACGTCATGACCAAGGGCAAGTGAATGCGCGACGCAGGCCGTGGAAATTTCCCCACTACCACCAATGTAGAGAACGCTAGTCATGGTTGGGATAAGGATGCACGGGTTGATCTTCAACCACACGACCACCACCTAATAGATGCGCATCAAGAAAGTGATTAACGACTAGCGGCGCGTCAACAAATCGTGCATTGCGATACACGCCATGCAAATTAGGCGCGTCGAACGCTGACTTTACGTCTGCATCAAACACCAACCGACCATCACCTAAAGCACCCGAATCAAGAACCTTTAGAGAGGGATCCAATTCGCAAGCGGTCGCATCTTTCTCTGACACATTAACAAGGGTGCCACGTTGATGTTTTGACATAACCGAATGATAGGTCAATGCAACCATCGGTCTTGGTATATCTGCCGCATTCTTTACGCCACGATGCCACATACGAGGATCACGAAAACAGACGCCACCGGCAGGTATTGTCATCGACGCCGGCGGGCCCCAGTTTTTTACAATTTCAGGATGATGCACGGGTTGCTCACCCTTACCCCAGGTGGTGACGGCCGTTTCTCGGTGACTGCCGGGATATATTTCTGTCGCACCGACGGCTTCGGTAATCTCTGACAATGCCAGTGAGCAAGAAACCGTTGTCGTATTGGGCGGCCAGCTTTGCCCCGCCGCTTTAGCCGCCTGCTCAGTCGTCCATGCATAGGGCCGATCGAAATGAAGCGGCTGGTAGCCGCTGTCGGGACAATTTACATTACCATTGTAAAAACCCAGCCAGGCACCGCGCCCCAATAGTTTTGTGACAACACTTTCGAGTATGGGGTTGGCGACCAGTTCTTTTTGAACATAGGGTGCGTGACGACGCGGACCCAGTTGCAGATGCCCTTCTGCGGTATGCTTCTCGTGCATCGTCAAACCTGACTTTTCGCGAATCAGCGCGACGTCTTCAAGAAATGCTTTTACGAGGGGTTTACAAACCGAAGCCGGCACGAGTCCTGAGACAACAGCAAAACCAATCGAATTGAAGCTGTCTTGAATCAGCTCAAGTTTTTCCTCAAGCAGGCTGCCTTCGCGCCATTCTTGCTCCGTCACTTCAAAGTGCTGCTTATTCATTCACTTGCTACCTTCACTCGGCTTATCTTGCCAACGATGCGGGCGTGTCGATGGCCACAATTGTACGCGTACACCATTTGCCGATTTCGGATGAATAAAAACCTGCGGTGTGCCAACCCCCATCAACTGAACACCCTGTGATTCAAGGTTTGCGACGGTGGCATCCAGATCATCAACTTTGAGTGCGAGGGTGTGAACGCCCTCACCGCGTGATTCAAGTACCTTTTCAATCGGTGACTGCTCCCCCATCGGCGCTATCAACTCGAGAAACGTATTGTCCTCAAGCAGAAAGAACGCCTGGCGAATGCCTATCTCCGGCAGATCTGCTCTGTGACTCAGAGGCAAACCAAATTGGTTCTGCCAGGTGTGTATGGCTTGATCAATATCTCGAACCAATATCACTACATGATCGGCACCCGTAAAAGGCATAGCTGTCTCAAAAATTATACGTCAACCCAATTCTATCAATTTGGGCCATTTAAGTTGGCAGTACCGCCGTTTGGCATACAGAGCGCCGAACTTGATGCACCGGAGTCGGATGGACTCGTGGCTGACCGTAATACCCCGCTCGGCCAGGAGATCTTCAATATCCCGATAGCTGAGATTGAATCTGAAGTAGAGCCAGACAGCATAAGAAATGATATCTGGCGGGAATCGCTGGCGCTTATACGTATTCATCCAACGATTCTATCAATATGGGCCAGTTAAGTTGGCAGTACCGACATTACTGGATATCTGATTCCTTCACTGGACGCACCACAGTAGCAACCCTGATCCGATTAAGTGCATACCTGCCAATGAATGATTGATCATTAAATAGAAATAGAATTCGATCGGGGGCTATTTTGTCAATCATCTCACCATAGAAGTTACTCATTTCACCTTCTTTCAGATCCGTCACATTCACATGAATAAGTGTTTTGAAGCCCGGTGCAAGATGCTCAGCGGTATAGATCCCAAAGGAATCAGTTATCAGCAGCGCGTCCCATTCCCCTTGCGCTACTTGTTTGCTACCAACCCGCAGGTGATGAGCCGCGTGTTGACTATCGTGCATCGAGTGATCAGTACATTCCTGATCAAACGATCTGGTAGGAAGGTGAAGTCAGGAGCCCAGAGCGGTGCGGTAACACTGATACAGCGCTTCGGTTCTGCACTCAATCTGAACTTACACTTCCACATGCTCTACCTGAATGGTGTCTATGACAACAAAGGGTACTTCTGGCCAGTGAAGCCACCGACTCCGGGAGACCTTGACGGGGTCACGCACAAGATTGCAAAGCGTGTATCCCGATATCTGGAGAGGGCAGGGTATCTGTATCGGGACGCGGAGACTGAGTATCTAGATCTATTACCTGAGGAAGGTGATGCAATGCACCGTATCATCGGCGCGTCGATTACCTATAGGTTGGCGTTTGGCACCAATGCGGGGAAGAAGGCATTGACATTACAGGCTGTGCCAACCAACGACTACAGAGCGAAGTCGAGTGAACTGGTCAGCAAGCAGGCAGGCTTTTCACTACATGCGGGGGTGGCCTGTAAGTCCAACCAGCGAAAAAAGCTTGAGCGTCTCTGCCGGTATATCACGCGTCCGGCCATTGCTGAACAAAGGTTGTCATTGGCTAGCAATGGCAACGTGATTGTTTCCTTAAAGACACCCTATGATGATGGTACCTCCCATGTGGTCTTAAGCCCCATGGAGTTTATGGGGCGTCTGGCGGCGCTAGTTCCAAAGCCGAGAGTTAACCTCACGAGATTCCATGGTGTCTTCTCCCCACGGAGTAGGTTGAGAGTGTATGTTGTTCCTGGCAAGCCAGAAGATGAATCGAAAGAGAATTCACAATCCGCCATGGACAAAGCCTATGCGATGACGTGGGCGCAGCGGCTAAAACGCGTCTTTGCCATAGAAATTGAGAAGTGCGATAAGTGTGGCGGGCGGGTGAAGATCATTGCCTCAATAGAAGACCCGGCCGTCATTGAAAAGATTCTGAAACATGTCGGCCTGGATGAAGAATCACAAACCCGAAATCGTTCACCGCCGTCAAGCCTGTTCAGCCATTCGACCCAACTATTCTGACATTTACCAACGCTGGAGGGATCCAACTCGGTTCGGTAACCAAAAACATCAGAGGAAACGGGAATAACTGTGTGACCCGCACGATTTACTTATCAATAACCACCAGATTTGATCAAAGAATATAGCCAGCTCTGATTTGGGCGGAATGTGTATCTGGCGGAATAACCATAAATGTGGCTAATTCTTCCTATACCCTTATTCACAGGATCGAAAACGCCCTGCCTGCTGATGACAAAGCAGATTTGCGCCATTGGCGGTCCGAATCGCCTCTCGCCTGTTTCTTAGCCTAATGGGTGGATACTCTCCGTCGCCATGCAGTGGTCTTGACCACCCATTCGAGGAATGGCGGGACATGAGAAATTGTTGTACGATCTTGCCCTACAAGCATCCCGTGGCTAATGGCTAAGCATGAACGGAACCCGCACTAATACTGATACCGGCCCACTGCTTCTCAGGGTCCTGTTCCGACCCAAAGAAACATTCGAGGATCTTTCGCGGGCTGAGCCCTCACCATATCGCATTTTTTTTAAGTATCTGGTCTGGTTCGCGTTACTGCCTCCCATGTTCGCCTACATTGGGGGTTCCAGGTATGGCTGGGACCTTGGGGCCGCTAATCCACTGATACTGGCTGAGATCCAGTTACGCATCGTTAGTATGTTGTATTTTTTTGTACTGCTTACCGCGTTTGTCTCTACTGCTTTCGCATCACAATGGATGTCAGAGACCTATGGTGCAAGAAAGTCCCTTGGTGTGCATATGGCAATGGTGACTATCCTTGCTGTACCCATGACTGTCGGTAGCGTTGTACATCTGTACCCACATGTCTTCATAAACCTGCTCGTATTTATACCTGTTCTGATCTGGGCCATGTATTTGTTATACGTTGGTTTGCCGGTCGCACTCAACATCGAACCGGAGAAGGGCATGTTAATGGCCTCCTCTCTAGTCGGCTGGTTGCTGGTTGGCTTTGTGACTTTGTTGGGCGTCACCGTCGCCCTCTGGACAGAGGGGTTAGGTCCATCGATAGGCGCATGAACATATGAGCGAAAACCAGCAGATCATAGCTAACGAGTACTACCACGACGGCGTCGTTCGTTTCCTTGTTGTCTGCTCCATGCTCTGGGCTGTGCTCGGAATGGGAGCCGGAGTTTACGTCGCCGCGGAGTTGATTTGGCCTGAGATCGACTTTGGACAATTCTGGTTATCGTTCGGCCGGCTTCGTCCTCTTCACACGAATGCTATCATCTTCGGGTTTGGTGTTTCCGCGCTCATGGCAACCGCATTTTATAGCGTTCAGCGAACCTGCCATGTTCCATTGCCAACGCTCAGGCTGGCCTGGGTCACAGCAATGCTATGGCAGATCTGCGTACTGAGCGGTGGATTGTCTCTGCTGGCAGGTATGAACTCAGGTAAAGAGTATGCGGAACTGGAATGGCCTTTTGATATCGCAATAGCGATAGTATGGATCAGTTTCGGGGTCGTTTTTTTCTCAACGATCGCCTGCCGCCGTATCAAACCCATTTACATATCGAACTGGTTCTACGGTGGATTGATCATCGTCATCGCGATGTTACATGTCGTCAACAGCCTGGTGATGCCTGCGACATTGCTAAAATCCTACCCAGTGTATGCAGGTGCACAGGATGCCATCGTTCAATGGTGGTACGGACATAACGCCGTGGGTTTTCTCCTGACCGGAGGCTTCCTCGGCATGTTGTACTACTTCCTGCCCAAGCTGGCAGATCGCCCGATCTGGAGTTACAAACTCTCTGTTGTGGCTTTTTGGTCTTTTACCTATGCGTACATTTGGGCTGGCCCGCATCACCTTCATTACAACTCTATTCCTGACTGGGTACAGAATCTCGGCATGGTGATGAGCCTGATTCTGCTGGCACCCTCCTGGGCGACTATGATCAACGGCATTATGACTGTCAGCAGCGCCTCGGAGAAACTCCGAACGGACCCGGCTCTAAAGTTTATCGTCCTGTCTCTGGCTTTTTACGGATTGGCGACTTTTGAAGGTCCGATGATGGCGATTAAGAGCGTGAACGCGGTAAGTCACTTTACCGACTGGACCATCGGTCATGTTCACTCCGGCGCCCTGGGCTGGAATGCCTTAATCGTATTCGGCACGTTTTACTACCTCGTACCAAGACTCGTGGACGCGAAACTTTACAGCGTGCGCCTGGCCAATATACATTTCTGGTTGGCGCTGGCAGGTACCATGCTTTATGTATTATCCATGTGGGGTGCCGGCGTTTCCCAGGGCCTGTTGTGGTTAAGTCTGGATGAATTTGGTGAACCCAGTTTCAGTTTTAAAGACATTATGGCCAGTATGCCGCCCTACTATATGTTGCGCCTGTTGGGCGGATTTACTTTTTTCCTGGGCACGTTGCTGATGATTTTCAATCTGGTGATGACAATGAAAGGACGTCCCACAGTTCGGGTAAGGCCACCTAAAATAACAGCAACCGGGGAAGCGCAATGAGTGGTCTGTCTCTTCACAAGCGGCTGGAAAATAATGCCGGGCTCCTGGTTTTCGGTATTCTCGTCGTATCTTCGATTGGCGGTCTTGTTCAAATTATCCCCAGCTTGACCCAGGAATCTTTGAAAACTCCAATTGGCAATACACAGGTTTACGGTGCCTTGGAACTCGTTGGCCGCGATATTTACGTGCGCGAGGGATGCAGTGTTTGTCATTCACAGCAGATTCGGCCGTTGCTGGCAGAGGTCAAACGCTATGGGCCATATTCACGTGCGGGCGAGTTTGTATATGACAGGCCATTCTTGTGGGGTTCTAAACGTACAGGTCCCGACCTTCACAGAATCGGCGGCAAATATTCCGACACCTGGCAAAAGGTTCACCTGATAAATCCGCGAAGCGTGGTAGAAAACTCCATCATGCCCGGGTACCCCTGGCTAGCGGTACGACCTGCGAGTAGCACTGGAAATATTCAAGCTAACCTCAGGGCATTGCAACGCCTGGGTGATCCCTACACTGACGCAGATATTCTCGAGGCCCCAGCAAAGCTCGAAGGTCTGATGGAAGTTGATGCGCTTGTGGCTTATTTACAGCAGCTCGGCACCGGGTTTGATAACAGCATGGCCGACAATCACGGAGCGGAACACTGATGATCTCGTCGATACACCCGTTAGTAACACCGCCAGGTTCTGAGGACGTAGCATGACCTGGTTCCTTTTCGTGGGTGATATGTTGGTCATGTTGTTCATGTGCAGCCTGGTGGTCTGGGTTTTTATGAAATCAACCGCGGAATCAGCAGAACAAGCTGCCAGGATACCGCTAGAAGACGAATATATTGATGAGTGAACTACCGACAGGGTTCTGGGCAGGATGGATTGTTGTGTTGACACTGGTCAGCCTTGGGGTTTTGAGCTGGCTGGTTTACAGCATTTATTTCTCCAATTCCGAAGTGGACAAAATCCACGAAGAAGTGGTGTGGGACAACAATCTAAGGGAAGGTGCCAACCCGGCACCGATGTGGTGGTTCTGGTTGATTCTTCTCAGTCTCGTCTGCTCCTTGATATACCTGATGCTGTTTCCTGGGCTGGGATCCTACAAGGGAATTCTAAACTGGACATCGGGTCGCCAGGTTGTCAGAGACGAACAAGTCTACAGCGCGGAGTTCGGTGGAAGCCGAAACGCCATTGCCGAAATGAAAGTCGAAGAAATACACGATTATCCAAAGGCGATGGTATCCGCCCAGCGGGTTTTTGATCGAAATTGTGCTGTTTGCCATGGCTATGAAGCCCAGGGACAGGCCGCACTTTTCCCAGACCTTACGGATAAAGACTGGCAGTGGGGTGGGTCAGTCGAGCAGATTGAACAATCTATTCGCGATGGTCGAACTGGCAATATGGCCCCCTGGGGCGATATTCTGGGTGCACAGGGTGTAGACGACGTTACGGCTTACGTAATGTCGCTTTCAGGCAACGCTGATACTGGCCATCCCGGCAAATTACAGTATGACCAGTTGTGTGTTGCCTGCCACGGTACAACTGGTGAAGGTAATCCGATTCTGGGGGCGCCTGACCTGACGGATAATACCTGGCTCTATGGCGGTAGTCTTAAAGCCGTCAAGACAACAATTGCAGACGGTCGCAATGGAGTGATGCCTGCTTTTGGTGAGCGGCTTGATGCAACACAATTGAAACTCCTGGTAGCCCTGTTGACAGTCGAAAACCCGGGATAGTGATCCGATTTCTACCGACGAACAAAGCGTGGATACATTGACTCTCGATCTAGAACGGTTCATGGAACTGGCTAGCCACGCGTGAGCCCCGTAGAATCTCTTGATTCAGTGAATGGCAGGTTTAACTCAATGACTGACGATTCGATGACAAACGAAGGTTTGGCGGAAAACGAAAATAATAGTGAACGCGAGGCAGATAGCCTTGTCGATGCGATCTGTATCGTGGTGTTAACCCTCATAGCGATCACAACCGCTGTTTACTGGGTTTCAACGCAGTAAGCTGGGAATAGGATCTTAACGCCCGCTTGAGAATCGGAATTATAACAGGGCTTTTTGATCGAAAGTCTGAGTATCGAATTAGATCGGTTGCCTGCTTGTTTTATGGAAGAGTGTAGCGGTCTAACGAGTAGTGGTTAAACGCTACCAAGTTTTTTGTTGCTTGTGGTGATTGGCTGATCGGGTGATGGCCGATTCGCCAACGTAATTTTCTGTTGGCGTAGGGAGAAATGCGCTGCCGTGGTTTTAACCATCAGATAGCGGCAAAGAGATCGTTTTGCGGCCCTTGCCCCGGCCCTTGCCCCGGCCCTTGCCCCGGCCTTTGCCGGCGCACAGCGTCAGGCGGCGCGCGTTGCCTCAGATGCGCCAGAATGGTTTGGATCGCGTCCGGGTCGGTGACATCTGCGATCACCCGCAGCTCTCTCATTGAGCACCTTGCCTTCGCACAAACCGGTTATTTTGCTGATCTTCGGATCAGCAACATCCGTTTTCTCATGGTAATGAGTTTTTTTGCCCTATTCTATGTTTCGATAATGTTGCAAAGAGATCTTTACGCGCTCATCATTTGCTATAGCGCAATAGCTTTTTACTTCACGATAGCAGCGGCTGGCCGCTTGCTACACGTCGGGGCGCCGAGTTCCAATATCATTCTATTGATAATTCCTGCTGCTATCTCTTTTGTAGTGCTCTTACTACTCGCTAGAGAAGAGAAACGATAGGCTGTGTTTTTCAATGAGGATGACAACCTGTACGCTTTTTCAAAAAGGATGTATCCGAATGAGGGGCGATCCCAGAGCTAGTCCGTCTGTACCCTGTTGCGGTACCTCCGACGACATTGATATCCGGAATCACCTCTATTTCTGTGAACGAGAGCCGAGTCCATGCCGGGTCGCCACCCAGAGCTTCAATGATGGCCCGTACAAGCGCGACTATATAAGGTGTCTCGTCCTGGCTTCCCAGGCCGGACACCGGTGAGTAAAACCGCATGCAGATAGTTGACTAACGCGGTGACCAGCTTCGCTGCAATTGCTTCGGGAACAGGTCCTTCGTCGTCAATAGTCGATTCGGGATCATCAACGCAAAGAGTTGGGAGGTTGTCCATTCGCTAACCGGCTCTAACGTCTAAATTCGTGTATACGGGGGTTGAATAGCATTTATTCAATGGAACCGGGAGGCAAGGAAGAGGTTTTTTACTGAACTGTAGTTCCTGCGCCAATAATCGTCCAGTTTAGGTCTAACTCTGATGTGAATGAAGCCCCCTGTTTACGGGTTACTCCATCCATTAGCCAAATGCGATTCTGACCAGTACTGATGTTTCTCCAAACGATGTCATCTTTACCATCACTGTCGAAGTCTTCTATAGCCCCCAGCTTCCAGCTGGATGGGCCAAGGTTGTTAATGGCAGATCGCTCGCTAACGGCAAGGCCGTTCATCAACCAGATACGATTTTGGCCTTTGCTTTCATTACGCCATAAAAGATCTGAATTCCCATCGCCATCAAAGTCGCCTGTACCTACCATTTCCCAGTCATTGCTTAAATTTGGAATCGCGTTACGTTCTTTGGGCGTAAAACCATCCATTAGCCAAATACGATTACGAGGTAATTCCGTGTTACGCCACATAATGTCACTAAGGCCGTCACCATCAAAGTCTCCGATACCAGACGCTATCCATTCAGAACCAATAAGACTAGGAATGCCGCTGCCAGATTTAACAGTATATTCATTCATTAACCAAACACGGTTTTGGCCCTGGGGGTTTTGCCCTCTTCGCCATAATAAATCAGAGTAACCATCTCCGTCGAAGTCGCCGGTGCCAGGCATATCCCACTCACTGGATATTCCCTTAATTGTGCTACCGCTGATTTTAACTGACCCATTCATAGCCCAGATTCGGTTTTGACCTACTCCTACATTTGGTGCCCGCCAAAACAAATCTGTATTACCGTCACCGTTAAAATCGCCCAGAGACTTCAGCTCAAAGCGCGTATCGGAAATTCCCGTAGTTGTGATGATATTGTCAACGGAGGTTCCGACGATAGTCCAATGCGCTGTTTCACCGGTCGAGGTGTTGTACCAAATCAAACCCCCGGATGAATTACCATTATCGACGACGGTCTCTAATTCGTAGGCTCCTGTTACATTTGATGAATAGCCCCGTACACGAATGTAATATTCCCCAGCATTTAACTCTCGTGAGATTGAGAAATTAAAATTCTCACCACTGTCGTCATCAGACGCTATCAGTTGATTAGACGAGTCGAGTAACGAACCATAGGTGTCTGTAGTACCTTCAGAAAAAACTGCGACGTTGCTGCGCCCCGCACGGGCTTCGGCCACTTTCGCACATAGCTTCAAGGAATCGCCCCTCTCACTTCTATGGTGAATGCCGATACTGCGATCTCCGTTGAGGAGTAAGGCTGTTT
>Ga0209252_1000849_pt1 | contig 21895 bp, 24 predicted proteins | sample SaaInlV_135m_DNA_3_FD_184673 | JGI IMG/M metagenome (GOLD analysis project Ga0209252, IMG submission 184673) | Marine microbial communities from expanding oxygen minimum zones in the Saanich Inlet - Saanich Inlet SI074_LV_100m_DNA (SPAdes) (version 2) | ecosystem: Environmental > Aquatic >... | reverse complement strand
ATAAAAAATGATAAATCAATATACGTTTTATTCAAATTATTGGTTCAAATATAGCTTAAACTTATTAAAGAACTTATCTATTAAAGCTTTTTCAGAATTGAACCCCATTATCCCAATTCTCCAGATCTTGCCCTTTGTAGGACCTAGACCTCCCCCTATTTCAATCATTTCGTTCAATAACAGATCTTTTCTTAGTTGTAAATCTGCAATCCCGTCCGGAATAATGACAGACTTAAGCATTGGCAATGCTTTATACTTATCTAAATTAACGAAGCTAGCTAATCCTAATTCTTTCAATCTGATATCGAAGTGCTCGCCATTATCAGCATGTCTTGCAAATCTATTAGCTAAGCCTTCTTCGCAACAAAGCTTCAATCCCTCATTGAGAGCAAAAAGCATATTAACAGGTGCTGTGTGATGATAAACTCTATCTTCACCCCAATAATTTACTAATAAAGAAAGGTCGAAATACCATGAGCTAACTTTATTCTTTCTTTTCTTAATTATCGACAGAGACTTCTCGCTAAATGTAATAGGCGAAAGTCCTGGTGGAACGCTTAAGCATTTCTGTGTCCCCGAATAGCATATGTCGACACCCCATTCATCAACCTTCAACTGCACTCCAGCCAATGAAGTTACTGCATCAACAATAAAAAGAATGTCGGTATTCTTTAAATATTCCCCTATAAGTTCAATATCTTGAAGAACTCCTGTTGAAGTCTCAGCGTGAACTAATGCAACGGCTTTAAGATTTTTAATCGTCTTTATTTTTTCTATAACTTTTAGCTGGTTAAAAGATTCTCCCCAAGCAATTTCCATTTCTGTTACATTAGCACCATATCTTGATGCGGAGTCAGACATTCTATTACCAAACTCGCCACATTTTAATATTAAAATTTTATCTTTCTCTTCAATAACATTAGCCATAGTCATTTCCATCCCTGAACTACCAGTTCCAGAGACAGCAAAAGTAACTTTATTGTTTGTTTGAAAAACTACTCTTAACAATGAAGAAATACTATTAAGTACATCAAAAAACTCAGGATCCAGATGGCTTATAGTCTCCTTAGATAAAGCATCTCTGACTCTCTTATGAAGATTTGTCGGGCCCGGGCCCATTAATGTCTTAATTGATAAATCTTTTTTATTTAAGCTCATAACAGAATTATAATAAATTTTTTTAACTCTTGGTATAATATATTTATGAAGACATTATTCTTAGACTTTGATGAAGAGAAAATAATATCCTCTCTACCTAGCACTGTTCCTTTGTTCCCGCTTGATAATGTCGTTTTCTTCCCAAATACGATATTACCTTTACATATTTTTGAAGAAAGATATAAGCAAATGATTTCTGATTCACAAGATTCACATAATCTTATCTGTATGGCTTTGTTCAACTCTGAAATTGAAAATGATGACTCAAAAGCTCTTTCTACAACAGGTTGTGTTGGCAAGATAATCAACAACGAAGAAGATGATGAGGGCAAAAAGAACATTATACTATATGGACTTAAAAGAATAAAAATAGACAAAGTCCTTTACAACAAGCCTTACAGAGAGGCAGAAATTAGCATAATTGATACGATTCCTTCTGATAATTCTACAGCTTTTAAAAAAAGAATTATTGAACTTGTTGATAATTGGAACCTACTTATAGATGGCTATAGTGATAACTTTAAAATACAAGTTGAGAATGATGTTTCACTCTCTAAACTTACAGACTCTCTTTCCTCATCAATGGTAGCTAAAGCAAAAGAGAGGCAATTGCTTCTTGAAGAGCTTAATGAAACTCTTAGGGCTGAGAAAGTTATTGAGATTTTAGAGTCAAGAATTAGCTTGCTTTCTGATAAGATTGAAATACCAAGTTCTGATTCGAATTTAATTAATTAAAAATTCTAATACTTCTGGATCTACTAAATTTTTATTCTCTTTCCAAAACCCATGCCCGCCTGGGAAACCTATTACTTGGGAATTTTTTATGAAACTTGCCATTTCATTAGACTTATAAGGAGGAACTATTAGATCATTTTTCCCATATATTATTAAAGTTTCACACTTTATTTTTTTTAAATATTTAACATTATCTAAGGCCTCAATCGCCTTACATTGTTCTAAATAGCCTTCTATATCTTTTACTGAGTTCTGAAAGACAGTTCTTTTATATTTTGGGAAATTCTTATAAATATATTCTCTTGAATAGCCAAGAAGTAAGGCATTAAACCAAATCTCTTTCATGCCAACCTTGGTGGCAATCTTCTTAGCGACTTGTATAATCTCTTTGCTGACTTTATCTCTTGTTCCACATGTACAAGCTAAAATTAACTTCTTTACACTTTTGGGATACTTTGCTGCAAATACTTGTGCAATCATACCGCCCATAGATTTCCCGACTACATAAAAAGACTTAAGATTAAGTTTCTGAGAAATCTCAAAACAATTTTCTGCGTAATCTTTCATCGTAAGAGACTTATTTGGATTTGAACTCTTGCCTGCTCCTAAATTGTCAAATGCTAAAGTTGAAAAATCATTCTTATACGAAGCTATTTGCTCTTCCCAGCTTGAAATAGTACTGCCTAACCCTCCAATAAAGAAAATAAGAGGTCTATCTTTATTTAGAGTCATTGAGTAATTTATTTTACCAAGTTCAGTATCTATAAAAGGGATTACAGGCTCCTCAGATAGCTATCTATTATTAAGCAAGCGGCTAACATATCTTGAAAATTTTTTCTTTTCTTTCTTGAAATATTCATCTTAATTAAAATTTCATCTGCTTCCTTAGATGTAAAATTTTCATTCCAAAATTCAACTTTCTTATTTGTTAGATTAACTAATTTCTTGTGAAAATCTTCAATGTCATCTTGGATCTTTAATCTTCCGTCATCTTTTACTGGCAATCCAATTAATATTAAATCAGGATTCCTTTCCTCGATTATAGATACAATTTCATGAACATAAGAATTATCACCCTTATTATGTATGAGCTTGATTGGATGGCTTGCTATACCAAGCTCGTCACTAGCTGCAACACCAATTCTTTTTAAACCGAAATCAATTGCTAAAATCGCCATTTTAAATATTATATATCAATGCCTGCTAATTTATATTTAAATACTGTCGACTTTATATTTAGCGTGATGCATATAGTCGTAATAATGGTAAATTGCTTTGGTTGGTTGTCCAAGAGAACTTTAAAGCTTAATCTGTTATTTCTCGTTTTAACAATCTCAAGCTGGTCAATACTTGGAATTCTGTTTGGTGTTGGTTTTTGTTTTATAACTCATTTTCACTCTATAGTATTAGATAGGCTATTCGGTGTAAGTGTTCCATTCTCATTTTTAGACTATATGATAATTGATAAACTTGATATAAACGCGCCCAGTAAAATCTTGTCCTTAATTGGCATAATTGCAATATATTTCTCCCTGACATTATCAATTAAAAAAAATTTTAAATATATCGGGAATTTAATGTCCTTTCTATTAATTTTTACTTTTTTTGGGTGGATAATAATATGTAAAGAATCTGGAATCGGGTTTATCCCCGAACTTACCAACCCATTAATGCTAACAACGCTTTTTAGTTCAAATTTATTAATAATTTTGATTCTCTTAAAAATTAAAGAAAATAATTTTTCAAAAAAAATATCTAATATACAATGTACTTAAGGATTAATTAATGAGTATTGTAACAAGATTTGCACCAAGCCCTACGGGTTCACTTCATTTAGGTGTTGTAAGGACTGCTATATTTAATTACTTGTTCTCGAAAAAAAACTCTGGAAAGCTGATATTAAGAATAGAGGATACAGATCAAGATAGATCAACTAAGGATTCTTTAAATCAAATAATCTCGTCTTTAAAGTGGCTAGGTATAGACTGGGATGAAGGGCCTTTTCTCCAGTCAGATCGCTTAAGTATATATCATAACTATTCCGAGCTTTTAATAGATAAAGGTTTAGCATACAAATGCTTTATGACTAATGAAGAAATTGAAGACTTAAAAGTTGTTGCGAAAAAGGAAAAGAAAATTTATAAATACCCCGGGATATGGAGAAACAGAACAGATCATCCTGATGATAAAAGCTTCGTAGTTCGTTTTAAGACACCAGAGTTATCTGAAATTAGCTTTAATGATTCTCTAAGAGGTAATATTAAAATTAGCTCAAATAACTTAGATGATTTTATAATAATTAAAAGTGATGGCTTCCCTACGTACAATTTCGCTTCAGCCGTAGATGATGCTGAAATGGGTGTAACAAATATCATTAGAGGCGAGGATCACCTATCAAACACCCCTAAACAAGTACTTATATTTAAATCGCTTGAAAAAAAAGTTCCTAATTTTACTCATGTCTCTATGATTCTTGGTAAAGATAAGTCGAAACTAAGCAAAAGAAATGGTTCTCAATCTATTGAAGATTTCAAAAATAATGGATTGATGCCTATTTCAATAATCAATTATCTTGCTAGATTAGGTTGGTCTCATGGAGATCAAGAAATATTCACATTAAGCGAAATGACAAGTTTATTTGAACTTGATAACTTAACAAAATCCCCTGCAATATTTGATGAAGAGAAACTAAGGTGGGTAAATTCGCAGCATATAAAGATATCAAACAATGATGAGCTTAGGGAAATCATAGATATCGAGTTCTACTCTCAAATAGACTCCGAGCTTGCTATATCAGCAGCAAAAGAGAAAGCTAAAGATATCAAATCACTTAAAGAGCTACTTAGTTTTGTTGAAAAAGAATATATTGAGATTAACGAAGAGCTGTTTGCATCAATCTCAAATATTGAAACAAGAAATACAATTGAATCATTCGTAAGTGAGTTGAAAGAACTAGAAACTTTCGATGTCGATGATATTAAAAATTTATTTAATAATTTCCTCGCAGAAAAGAATATAAAAATGAAAGCTTTGGCTTTACCTTTAAGGATAATTTTAACAGGGAGTAAAGTCTCCCCAGGGATTTTTGAAATATTCTTAATTTTAGGAAAAGAGTTATCAATTAAAAGAATTGAAAAATATCTTAAATGAAAAAGTTAAATGACTTATTGAAAATTGGAGTTTCTGGATTAATGGGGTCTGGTAAATCAGAAGCACTCAAATTTTTTAAGAGAAAATTAATACCAACTTATGATTTAGATATTGAGTCAAAAAAACTTTTAAAAATTAATAGCCGAGTTTACTTCAAGGTAATCAAGAAATTTGGAGTCGGAATCTTAAATAAAAACAAAACAATAAATAAAAGAAAGTTAAGGGAGCTCATTTTTAACAACTCTACAGCTAGAATTCAACTAAACAATATTGTACATCCCGAAGTTCTTAAAAGGGTAGTGATGATATCCAAAAAAGAGAGCAAAAAGAAAAAAACACTTATAGTGTTCGAGGGTGCACTAATATCCAAAGAAACAGACATAGGAAAATTTTTAAATAAAATTATCTTTATACATACACCAGAAAAAATTTTAGCTAAAAGAATTAGTAAAAGAGATGGATTAAACTTCAAAGATGCATTAAAATTGTTAAAAATGCAGAATAATCTTAAAAATAATAGGAAATCTGCTGATATTGTTGTTTTAAATGATGAATCAATTAAAAATTTACATAAACAATTGAATTTGGTATTGGATAAATTAGCTTATTAGATTATATTTTATAGTTCATTATTATAAGTAATTATTAAAGTTTAGCATTATTATTTCGAGAGGTTTGATATGAGTAATGAAGTAACTATGGAAGAAAAGATTAAACAACTAGAAGATAAAATTAAACTTGCAAATGAAGCAGGTGGACAAGGTCGAATAGAGAAGCAACACGAAAAAGGTAAATTAACTGCCAGGGAAAGAATTAGCGTCTTACTCGATAATGATTCCTTTGTTGAACTAGACAAATTTGTCGAACATCAAAACTATAATTTTGGCATGGAGAAAACAAAATTCATGGGAGATGGTGTTGTAACTGGATACGGTAAGATTGATGGTAGACAAGTTTTTGTTTATGCTCAAGATTTCACAATATTCGGTGGTGCGTTGGGATTAGCTCACGCTAGAAAAATTACTAAAATTATGGACATGGCTGTTCAAGTTGGCTGTCCAGTTATTGGTTTGAGTGATTCAGGTGGAGCAAGAATTCAAGAGGGTGTTCGTGGTCTAGCTGGGTATGCTGAGATTTTCCTAAGAAATGTTCAAGCCTCAGGAGTTGTTCCTCAGATTTCTGCAATAATGGGACCGAGTGCTGGTGGTGCAGTTTATTCACCTGCTATGACAGACTTTATAGCAATGGTTAAGAATACTAGCTATATGTTCATAACTGGTCCAGATGTAGTTAAAACCGTCACTAATGAAGAAGTAACATCAGAGGAATTGGGTGGCGCAGAAATGCACTCTACTGAAAGTGGTGTAGCTCAGTTTGCTGCTGAGGATGATGAAGATTGCCTTAATCTTTTAAGAGAGCTTTTTACTTTTCTTCCTTTAAACAATATGGAAGACCCCCCTGCTATTAAATGTGATGACCCTACGGATAGAAAGACAACAAAATTAAAAGAAATAGTGCCCACAAATCCAAACAAACCCTATGATATGAAAGAAGTTGTTAGCTCTATTGTCGATAATGGATACTTCTTTGAAGTTGCTGAAAATTATGCAAAAAACATAATAGTTGGTTTTGCTAGACTAAATGGTAAAACAGTAGGCATAGTAGGTAATCAACCAAATGTATTAGCAGGCGTACTTGATATTAAATCATCAATAAAAGGCGCAAGATTTGTTAGATTCTGTGACTGCTTTAATATTCCTTTATTAACTCTTGTTGATGTACCAGGTTTTCTTCCTGGTGTTGACCAAGAATTAAATGGGATCATTCTTCACGGGGCAAAGCTATTATATGCTTATTGTGAAGCTACTGTAGCCAGGGTTACAGTAATTACTAGAAAAGCTTATGGCGGCGCATATGATGTTATGTCATCAAAACACCTTCGTGGGGACATCAATTTAGCTTTTCCAACTGCGGAAATTGCAGTTATGGGGCCTGATGGTGCGGTAAATATTGTTAATAGAAAAGAGATACAGAATGCTGACGACCCAGTTGCAGAAAAAGCGAAGCTCGTAGAAGAATATAAGGATCTTTTTGCAAATCCTTACAGGGCTGCTAACTTGGGGTACATAGATGAAGTATTAAAACCTGAAGATACAAGGATAAGGGTGATAAGGTCATTTGAGATGCTAGAAGGAAAAAGACAAAATAATCCTCCTAAAAAACATGGCCTAATACCTTTGTAGGTTTAAAACTGGAGATTTAACATATGTATAAAAAAGTCTTAATTGCAAACCGTGGAGAAATTGCTGTAAGGATAATTAGAGCTTGTAAGGAGCTAGGAATTAAAACCGTGGCAGTATTTTCTGATGCGGACAAAAATTCTCTTCATGTAAACCTTGCAGATGAAGCTTACAATATCGGGAAACCCTTACCTAGTGAGAGCTACCTCATCGGAGACAGAATATTAGACGTAGCTAAAAAAGCAAAGTGTGACGCAGTCCACCCAGGCTATGGTTTTCTTTCAGAGAATGCAGAATTTGCTGAAAACTGCATAAAGAAGAAAATTGATTTCATTGGTCCTAGTGCTGAATCAATTAGGTTAATGGGTGACAAAATTACATCTAGAGAGATAGCTAAAGCAGCCAAAGTCCCTTTGGTTCCAGGAACAGACGGGGAAGTTAAAGATAGCGAGGCACTCGACATTGCCAAGAAAATTGGTTTTCCCTTAATGATTAAAGCTACCGCAGGTGGTGGTGGTAAAGGAATGAGACTAGTCCATAAAGAGTCTGAATTCGAAAACTCTTTACAAATGGCAAAAAGCGAGGCTAGATCAGCATTTAATAATGACGCTGTGTTTATAGAAAGATTTGTACAAGAACCAAGACATATTGAGATTCAAGTTTTAGGCGATAAAAAGGGTAATGTAGTTCACTTATTTGAGAGAGAATGCTCAATTCAAAGAAGACATCAAAAAGTTGTTGAAGAGGCTCCCTCTCCTGGTGTAAGTGAAAAAACTAGAAAGAAAATGGGTGAAATCGCTGTAAATCTTGCTAAAAAAGTTTCATACTATGGTGCTGGTACAGTCGAATTTATAATGGATCAAAAAGAAAACTTCTATTTTCTCGAGATGAATACTAGGGTTCAGGTAGAACACCCTATTACAGAAATGATTACGGGAATAGATATAGTTAAAGAAATGATTAAAGTATCTTATGGCAGTCCCCTTAGCTTTAAACAAAGTGATATCTCAATTAAAGGGCATGCAATAGAGTGCAGAATTTGTGCTGAAGATCCTGACAACAACTTTTTACCAACACCTGGTACTGTGGTTTATGTTAAGTCACCTCAAGGTCCTGGAGTAAGAGATGATTCTTCCCTTTTTAATGGTTATGAGGTTACAACTTTCTATGATCCCATGCTCTCAAAGTTAATAGTTTGGAGTGAAGACAGAGAGAATGCCATAAGAAGAATGTCTAGAGCTTTGTCTGAGTATATTGTTCTTGGAGTCAAAACAAACTTGGGTTTTCTAGTTAGGCTTATGGATGATAAAGATTTTAATTCTGGAAAATTAGATACAGGCTTCATAGAAAAACATAAAAAACTTTTAAAAATTCCTTCCGCTAATCAAGACGTTGCATCGATTGCGTCAATTATTATGGTTCATGCTGGCACAGGAATAAAGAACCTAGAAAGAGATCCAAGATTTACTCCTTGGAAATATATTGCAAGGAGAGCAAGTGTCTCTAGAAACTCTATGTTTTAGGCATTTATTAAGTATATGAAATATAGTTTAAAAATAGGAAAAAAGATTATTTCTTTCATTCTTATAGAAGAAGAGGACTTCTACAAAATCGAATTAGACGAAAAGGAATATAAAGCGGAGCTGATTAAAATTGATTCTAATCTATATTCCCTGATTATTGATGGCTTAACTTATACCTTAGCTTTATCTAAAGAAGGAAAAAAAATCGAGTTATTCTTTAAGGGAGATCTTTTTGCTTTTGAAATTCCATCACAAAGAGACAAGGGTGCCCTAGAAAACCTTTCAGGAATTGATAAAATTTCAGCTCCTATGCCCGGTAGAGTAGTGAAGCTTCTTAAAAAAATCGGCGAAGAAGTCTTAGATGGTGATGGAGTTATTGTTGTTGAGGCAATGAAAATGGAAAGTGAGCTCAAAACAAATATTGATGGTAAAATAACAGAGATAAATGTAAAAGAAGGAGATACTGTTGACCTTGGTGCACCGCTTTTAACAATCGAGTCCCAAGATAAAAAAGAAGAATAAATTAGTTTTGAAATTAAAAGATTTTATTTTAGCTTTTCTTATACTGTTACTTTCTCCACTCAACCCATACTCTGAAGAAATTAAGATTAATATTGGCAGTGAACCAGGAACACTTGACTGGAACTTGGCAACGGATAGTTCTTCCTTTCAAATAATAAATAATATAATGGGCGGTCTGACAAGGTTCAATGAAAACTTGATCCTTGAGCCATATCTTGCTGAATCCTGGGAGATAAATAAAGAGAAAAATATAATTAAAATCAAAATAAAAGATAAAATTAAATGGTCTGATGGAAAGAAGCTTTTGGCTTCTCACTTCATAGATTCATGGGAGAGATTACTTGATCCTGCAACAGGAGCTGATTATGCATATTTCTTATATGATATAAAGAATGCTAAAAAATATAACTTAGGTGAATTAGAGGATTTTAATTTAGTTGGCGTTAAGGCTATAGATGAAAGAAATATAAAAATTCAACTAAATGGTAATAAATCTTATTTCATGAGCCTTTTAAGTTTTATGTCTACATTTCCGATAAGAAAAGATGTCATAAACTATCATAATGAAAAATGGATAGAGCCTGAAAATATTATTACTTTAGGAAAGTATAAACTTGCTAAGTGGGAAAACCATAACTATATATTGCTGACACCACTAGATGCTAAAAACAAAAATGTCCTCCTAATAATGAACGACAATCCATCCTCATCTTTGGCCATGTTTGAAAATGGTGAGCTTGATATTGTTGATGGTAGCGGAATACCCCTTTTAGAAATACCATATCTACAAAAAAAGAAATTGCTGAATTATAAACAGCAATTTAGAAATAATTATATTGGATTTAATGTCGAAAAATTTCCATTTGATAAAAAAATCATACGAAAGGCTTTCTCTATATCAATTGACAAATCTGCTTTTGAGAAAATTCTTCATAAAACTGTAATTCAGACTGAATCGTGGATTCCACCTGGTTTGCTTGGAAATATACATAATAACGAAAACCGTTTTAACAAAAAATTAGCTAATCAAATTCTTGATAATAACGGCTATAAAGATAGGTCAAAGTTTCCAAAAATAAAATTCTTATTCCCTGAGACAGGAAATAATAGAATTATTGCAGAAATGCTACAGAATATGTGGATTGAGAATATTAATGTCCCTGTCGAAATAGTAGGACTAGAATGGAAGATATATTTAAAGACTCTTGATTTGGATAGGCCTAATATGTTTAGAGCTGGCTGGGCCGCAGACTACCCAGACCCGCACAATTTTATGAATTTGTTCATATGTAATGGAGGTAACAATGAAACTGGGTGGTGCAATTTATCATATGACGAGAAAGTTAAAATGGCTTCATCTGAGACTAACAAGAAAAAAAGAACTTTATTATATAAAAAAGCTCAAAATTTATTGATTTACGATGAAAACGTTATAATTCCATTATTTATTTCCAACCAAATATATCTTAAAAATCACAGGCTGTTAAAAGTCCCATATTCAAGTATGGGGATTATTGATTTTGAAAAAATTAAGTTAAGAACTAAGAATTAAAATAAGGAATTATATCTTTGGCATAAACTTCCATTGCGAGATTTGGATCGGGGCTAAAATAGTGGAAAAGCACAAAGTGATTAACTCCCTTATTAATATACTTCTCTATCTTATTAATACATGCCTTTTTTGAACCTGTAATTGTGAAATCAATTACCGCTTCCCTAGGAAAGAACTTGCCCATGTCTCTAAACTTTTGTTTTCGATCTTCATCTGTAGGTGTAATATTAAAATAATTAAGTCCCTTGTACTCATCGGGAATATCAATGTCATAACCAGCTTTCTTAAGTTGATCTTGCATTATACAGACATATCTAAAAGGCTCTAAGGTTTTATAGGCTTCGTCTTCGTTTTCGCCCAATGATGTAAAAACCCATAAAGTAGAGTCTATGTCATCTAATTTTCTACCAGCACTAATTGCCGAAGTCTCTATTTTACTAAGTGATTCCTTATAAAGATCGGGTGTTAAATCTAGGGGCATCCAGCCATCTCCGGATTTTCCAATTAAATCTAACCCCTTGTCTGTATGCGTTGCAAAATAGAAAGGTACGCTTTTCCTATCATTATATAAGTTTAACAACAATGAAGCTTTGTCTAATTTAAAAAAATCACCTTTATAATCGACTGTCTCTTTTGTTGACCAAAGAAGTTTCATAATATCGATTGATTCAGTCATTCTTTGAAACGGCTTGTCCCAAGGAATCCCATATGCATCTGTATTCATAGACTCTCCAACGCCTAGGCCCAGAGCTACTCTACCTTTTGATAGATGATCTATAGTTGCAAGTCTTTGAGCAAAAACTGCGGGATGATTCCTATGTGGATCAGATGTTGCTCCGATTAATATATTATCAGTTAATTGTGCAATAGCCGCTGCAATTGTCCATGCCTCATATGCAGGACTTGGAGCTATAAAGGCAAGGTGGTCTGGAAACCAAAGACTGTCGAAACCTGCTTTGTCCGCTTTGATACAAAAGTCAATTAGTCCTTGACTATCTGCACCTGGCATAGGTGGAACTAACCCGAACTTAATTTTATTCATTTCTAACTCCTATTCCAGGAAACTCTTTAAAACTTCGCCTACATCAGATTTTGCTAACTTTTCTAAAGCTTTTTTCTCAATTTGCCTAATACGCTCTCTTGTTAAATCAAACTTCTTACCAATCTCGTCAAGCGTGTAGGTGCTTTCCATGTCTATGCCAAATCTCATTTTTATTATTTCTTCTTCCCTAGGAGTAAGAGCCTTTAGGGCCCCTTTAATTCTTTCAGTTAAAGAGCTTTCTGCAACAATCTTATCAGGAACCGGTGATCCTTCATCTGGAATGAAATCAAGCAATGTTGCTTTTTCGCCATCAAAAACCGGTGTATCTAATTGAACAACTTCATTGGTTGATTCAAGTATCCTTTTTACACCATCAAGAGATATTCCTACCTTATCGGCAATCTCCGAAGGAGTAGGCTTCCTCCCTAATTCTTTTTGTAGCGCTGTGCTAGCTTTAAATACTTTGCTAGCTTGCTCTAAAACATAAACAGGAACTCTAATTGTCCTTGTTTGATCTAACAAAGCTCTGGATATTGCCTGATGAATCCACCATGAAGCATAAGTAGAGAACTTAAAACCCTTAGTATGATCAAATCTTTCAACAGCCCTCATCAGTCCAACGTTACCTTCTTGAATCAAATCTTGAAGTGCCAAGCCTCTTCCAATGTATCTTTTAGCTATACTAACAACTAATCGGAGATTCGCTTTTACGAACCTCTCTTTCAATGAGTTTGCTAGGTTTGTATAGGCCTTAATGTAGCCTTCAACCTCAGCTACTCTTCTCTTCTGGCCACCTTTCAAACTTAAAAGCCTCTTCTTCTGAGACGCTGTAATTTTTGCTGCGCTAACTTGTTCCAGTAATTCTTTGTAGTTCACAGCATGAAGTTCTGCTTTCTTAATTTTAGAGGAAACTTCTACTTCTTGTTTAGATTTCAATAAAGGCTCTAGCGACATATCTTTAAAATAGACATAGAGAAGTCTATATTGCTCATCAGGAACCCAATCTTTCTTCTTAGTTTTACTGGCAATACCTTTCAAAGTAGTCTTTTGGTACTCTTCGACTAGCGCCTTGTCATCTAGCTCAGCAGATGGACTATCCTCTTTCTCAGTTTGATAAGTTTCATGTTCGTTCGAACTCATTGGATCAACCTTATTTGCTTATTTGATTAGTAAAAAATTTATTAAAAATTAAAAACAACCTATTATACTATTTTTAGATTCATAAGTATAGAATAATTACTGGCCCGGAAGGGGTCGAACCTCCATTGCTTGTACCAAAAACAAGAGTCCTGCCATTAGACGACGGGCCAATCAATTAGAGAATACAGAAAAAATAAACAAATTCAATCAATAGAAAAATGCCACCCTTCAACTGGTTCTGCTCTAACAACTTTTAGAGCACCTGATGATTCAATATAGGCCTCTGCTTCACTTGAATCATAGTTATCTTCCAATAAACAAAAAACTGTTGATCCGCTCCCAGAAATGGAATAACTCCTAATCCCAACATTATCAAGGGTTTCAAAAATAGACCTGTATATTTGATTTTGTCTCAACAATATCGGAGTAAAATCATTTTTAAGAATGTAGTCTTCGTTATTCAAGGAAATACGATTGAATTTAGTCGTAGCAGAATCTTTTAGAGGTTTAGATTGGTCTTTATCCCATAAATTATATAAGTCATTGGTTTTCGACTCTATTCCAGGGAAGATTAACAAATATTCTAGTTTATTAGTTATCTTAAATGGTGTTACTACTTCACCCCTACCAGAGATTTTTGCAGTACGTGAGAATAGAAAGAATGGTATGTCTGACCCTAATCCCCTAGCAATATCAAGTATTCGGCTAAAATCATCTATTTCGAAAATCTTTGATAGCCCTATTAGTGTAGCTGCCGCGTTACTACTGCCTCCTCCAAGGCCTGATCCTAATGGGATTCTTTTTTTGACTTTTATGTGAATTGAATCCTTGATATTGAAAGCTTCTAAAAAATTTTTTGCTGCTAAAACAATCAAGTTCTTATCATATAAAACTGATTTAAGAGGAAAGTCTATTGTTACATTTTCATCATTTTCTGACTTTTGTATTACTAATTCATCATAAAGATTAACAGTCTGAACTAATGAATTGATATCATGGTAACAATCATCTCTCTTATAATTAATCAACAAATCTAAATTAACCTTTGCGGGTGAAAAAACTTTTATCATGCTCATATAAAGTTTATTTTATATTTTTTATAGCATAATTAAAACATTTGTATTCCTAACTTAACTTGACATATCATAATTTTAGGTTTTGTTTAACATGTGAAGCGAACAACTAAAAAATCTAATATTCTATTTAAAAAAGCCACAAAACTAATCCCAGGGGGTGTAAATAGTCCTGTCAGATCATTCAGTGCAGTAGACTCAAGCCCTGTATTCATAAAAAAAGCAAAAGGTTCATACTTATTTGACGAAGACAATAACAAATATATAGACTATATAGGTTCTTTTGGTCCTTTGATTCTTGGCCATTCAAACAGTTCTATAATTAAATCTGCTTCTAAGGCAATGGAAAAAGGCACGACCTATGGTGCATGTCACAAAAATGAAATTGTTCTTGCAAAGTTGATTTCTGAAAATATTAAATCGATGGAAATGGTTAGGCTTACAAGCTCTGGCACTGAAGCTACTATGAGTTCAATCAGGCTTGCAAGAGCTTTCACTGGCAAAGATAAGATTATAAAATTTGAAGGATGCTATCATGGTCACGTTGACCACTTATTAGTCAAAGCTGGGTCAGGTTTAACTACATTTGGATCACCTTCATCTCCGGGTATTCCAAAAGACTTCACAAGAAATACTATTATTTGTAAATTTAATGATATAAAAAATCTAGAAAAAGCCCTTAAAGAAAATAAAAAAACTGTTGCCGCAATAATTCTCGAGCCTGTTCCAGCTAATATGGGATTAATTATCCCGAAAGTTGGCTATTTAGAGAGCTTAATGAAATTAGCAAAGAAGTATAAAACACTAGTTATTTTTGATGAAGTAATCTCTGGGTTTAGATTGTCAATTGGGGGTGCGCAAAGCTTTTATAACCTTAGGCCTGACCTTACATGCATTGGCAAAGTAATAGGTGGGGGTTTTCCTATTGGTGCTTTTGGTGGCAGAAGAGATATAATGTCAATGTTATCTCCATCAGGTCCAGTTTATCACGCGGGAACATTATCAGGAAATCCTGTAGCTGTTAGCGCAGGAATAAAAACTCTTGAGATACTTAAGAAAAGGAAAGCTAAATTATATAAAGACTTAGATAATAAGGGTAAATATATTAAAGAACAGGTCGAAAAGAAAGGGTTTAAGTCGATAACTATTAATCAACTTGGATCAATGTTAACAATCTTCTTCAACAGTAATAAAATAGAGAACTATTCAGATGTTTTAAAGTGTGACACAAAAATTTATGGAGCATTCTTTAACCAACTCCTTTCTTCAGGAATTATGTTAGCACCATCTCAATTTGAAGCTATGTTTCTATCCACGGAACATTCTAAGGAAGATTTAGATTATACTATTTCTAAGCTTATAGAAGCTTTAGACAATTTGGGAATTAAATAGTTGAAAAAAAACGCTTTATGGCTAAAATTTATTTTAATAGGTACTGAGCTTGCCTTTATGATTCTAGCTGGATTATTTATTGGAGATAAAGCTGACAAATATTTTGATTCTTCACCAACTTTTATAATTATTGGTGTAGTAGCTGGGTCCATCGGTGGTTTTAATCTTATGTTAAGAATTCTCAAGAAAATGAGGTCTAAAGATGGAAAAAACTAATAAAATTTTTGCTTTCACTTCAATTACTTTACTGATTTCAAGTTACGCATTACATAACTTATACGCGAGTAAGCTTTTTGAAGGGATTCTTTATGGCGTGCTAATAAGCTATATAAACATCTTAAGCACCCAATTAATTGGTAAATTCTTTATAAAAGCGAAGAAATCTAAGACTTTTATCTTCTTATTTACTATTTTGAAGATAATGCTTTTAGCTGGAATTGTAATCTTTTTGGTCTCGAATTTGTTAGTAGATTTAATTGGATTTTTAATAGGTTTTAGTGTAATTTTAATTGTGTTTATTCTACTAAATCAAGGGAAATAATTTATGAGCGGAACACTAAAGCATGCCCAATGGACTGAACTTTTAGGTGTTAATGAATTTGACCACATTGTTGGCTCAGGAATTGTAATACTAATATTAATATTAGTGTCATTAAAAATTAAAAATCAATGTTCAAAAACTGATTCTTTAGTACCGTCTAAGAAATTCTCATTAACTAATCTTTTTGAGTTTCTCACCTTAGATTTTCTACTAAATCTCCTAACTGGAATTTTTGGCACTGAAGAAAAAGCTAAAAAGTACCTGCCACTACTTGGTGGGTCATTCTTGTTTATATTCATCTCAAACCTTCTGGGAATTTTCCCTGGGTTCTACCCTGCAACTCAAAATCTAAACTCTACGTTAGCTTGCTCATTGGTAATATTTGTTGCATACAATTACCTAGGGTTTAAAGAGCACGGGGTTGGATACTTGAAACATTTTATGGGGCCTGTTATCTATCTTGCGCCACTAATGATTTTTATAGAAGTTGTAAGCCACTTGGTCAGACCTGCTTCTTTGTCTCTCCGTTTGTTTTGGAATATGTTCGGTGACCATTTAGTTCTACAAATCTTTTCTAATCTTACCCCATATATAGTTCCTGCAATCTTCATTGGTTTGGGAGTTTTTGTTTCATTTCTTCAAGCTTTTATTTTTACTATTTTATCAAGTATATATATTTCACTTTCAACGAGTCATGATCATTAAAAAAGGAGGACTAAAATGAGAAATTTTTCAATTTTTGCATTTAGCATGTTTGCAATTCTTTTTCTATTTACGCCTGAAGTCTATGCGGCAGCTAGTGGAGAAGCTGTTTCCGGTTTAGCTTTAGGTGCTGGTTTAGGTATAGGCATTGCAGCTGCTGGTGGAGCAATTGGTCAAGGTAAAACTATGGATGCGGCATTAAACGCAATTGGGAGAAATCCTGGTGCAGCTGGACAAATCCAAACACCAATGATTATTGGTTTAGCTTTGATTGAATCACTAGTTATTTATGCACTTGCTATTACGTTCTTACTTCAAAGTAAGATATAAAAAATTATTTTCAAAAGGGAGATGCTTCGGTTATCTTCCTTTTGAAAATAAATCAGTATATAAACAAATCTTTCCTATAGATTTTCTATTTTTGATTTCTAGGAATGCTTCTTTGAACTCTTCCATATGAAATAATTTGGGACTAACAAGCTTAATTTTTTTCTCATCGTATAACTTATTTAGCTCTTTTATACATGATAGATTGAAGTTTGTGTTGCCTCGCGCAAAAGGCCCCCAGAATATTCCTAAAGCTGAGCAGCCCTTCAATAAAAGCTTATTAGAATTAATCTTAGGTATTTTACCTGTGGCAAAACCTACAATTAACAACTGGCCTTCCCAGCTAATAAAACTTAAGGAGTCTTCCGAATAATTGCCTCCTAAAGTATCGTAAATAATATCAAATTTTCTTTCTTTTGAGTCTTTGAGTGAATCTTTAATGTTGTCATTAGTAGTTAAAATTAAGTTATCAGCGCCATACTCGGCACAAACTGATAGCTTCCGTTCAGATGAGGCAGCTGCTGTAACATTGCTACCAACCGCCTTTGCTATTTCAATAGCAGACAGCCCTATTCCTCCAGAAGCTCCCAGAATTAAAATTTTATCATCCTTTTTAATTCTTGCTCGTTCAACTAAAGCATGATAGGAAGTACCATAATTAATAGTCATACATGCTGCAACATCGAAGTCCATATTGTCAGACTTCTTGTAAACAAATGATGTATTCACGCATACTAATTCAGAAAAACCACCCCATTTAGTCAGCGCAACAACTTCATCCCCAATCTTTAGGTGTTTAACATTATTCCCAATCTTTTTAATCATTCCTGATACTTCTAATCCTGGAACAAAAGGGAGTTCAGGGGTATCTTGGTACTTTCCTTCCACAACTAATATATCAGCGAAGCTTACTCCTGCACAATAAACCTCTATTAGCACCTCTTCTTCGCCTAAAATAGGCTCATGATAGGAACCAAAAACTAAATTGTCTAGGCTTCCGAATTCTTTAATATTAATTGATTTCATTCTTTACCTCTTTAATGAAAGACTTTGCGAGTGCCATGCCATCTTCTTTGGTCTTCAAATTTCCTTCTAATTGTTCATCAAATATTTGCGAAAGAATGTCTTTAAACTCTGGCCCCGGGTTCAATCCAAGTGAAATTAAATCATCGCCGTTAATAATGGGCTTTGGTTTTATTGGTTCATTGCTTAATTCCTCTATTTTGTTAACTGTAAAATCATAGAGTGATAAATCTCCATGACTTGCTAAACAATCAGCCTTATGAAGCTTTAAATGTAAGTCGAAATTATCAATTGATATAAATCTTTTAAAGGTGCTCTTCTTCATATCTTTTACATTTCCAAACTTCATATGTTCGCTAACCAAAGACTTTATCTCATTAGATTGCTTATTTGAAAACTTAAGTCTTTTACATATTTTATCCGTCATGTTTGCCCCAACATACTCATGCCTATTAAACCGTATTCGATCTGTTTCAGTAAAAGTTGATGGTTTGCCAATATCATGAAAAAGTGCGCCAAACGCAAGAGTGGCGTTTTCTTCGACTTCTTTCTCCAACATATCTAAGACTAAGCAAGTATGAACAAAAACATCACCTTCAGGGTGAAATTCCTTTGGTTGCTCTACGCCTTTTAATAATTCAATTTCTGGGATAATATGCTGGTTCAATCCGTAACTACTCAACATATGAACACCTTTACCAGAATTTCTATTAGTTATAATCTTAGTTAGTTCTTCTCTTATTCTTTCTGCGCTAACCTTAGTTATCTCTGGAGCCTGCAGTACGAGTTCTCTCTCTGTTTCTAGTTCAATTTTGAAACTAAACCTATTAGCAAATCTTATTGCTCTTAATATTCTTAGATGGTCCTCACTAAAACGCTCCTTAGGATTGCCGATAGTCCTGATAGTCTTGCTTTTTAAATCATCCAGTCCATTGCAAAAATCAAAGATTTCAAGAGTGTCTGGATCAAGCATTAGTCCATTAATCGTAAAATCTCTTCTTCTTATGTCTTCTTCTTCACTTTGAGTATATACAACGTCTGTGGGATGTCTTCCATCAGCGTACTCCATATCTTTTCTAAAAGTTGCAACCTCAAAAGAAACATTATCAACAATTACGAGCATCACACCAAAACTTTGTCCAACCGGCTTAGTTTTTTTAAATATCTTTTGAATTTCCTCTGGTTTAGCACATGTAGAAATATCAAATTCATTAGGTTCTAAGTTAAGGCATAAATCTCTAACGGCTCCTCCTACGATGAAGGCTTTATGATTATTCTCTCTAAGCTTTGTCACAATAGACTTAGCAGCTTTAAATTTACTATCATTTATAATTGAATTAGTTATTTTTATCATCTTTCAAATTGCATTCACATGCACTACGGTATATTATAGACAAAATCTAGTTTAATTAAATCATATGATAAATATACAAGAAATAAAAGAGACACTTAAAAGAGGCGGTTCAAAGCTTGTTTACCAATCCTTGGATGGATTAAACTGGAAACAATTAACATTTAATGATATTAATTCTAATTTGGACTATATAACGTCGTATCTTAGAACAAACAATATTAAATCCAAGAAAATTTTATGTTGTACAAAAAATTGTCTTGACTCATTCTTGTTGGAGTCTGCCTTATCAAACCTCGATTCTAAAATATTTTTTGCATCAACTTTAACCCTGCAGACAATAGAGTTTAATGAAGAATTTGATCTTATAATAATTGACCACATTGATGAGATAAATATGAGCCCAGTATTGAAAAAATTAAGTCTTAGTAAGGAATTCATAACCATTCAAAACTTTAAAAAAACAAAGGAAACTGGAGATAAGATAAAATCTTTACAAAATATACTAAAAATTGGATTGTTAAACAAAAGAGATCTTGATAAGAAAAAAAATGAATTTGAATTCAAACTATCACAAACATATAAATTTGCTAGTTTAGAAGGATTAGTTGATTGCACAATAACCGATTTTGCAAATCAATTAGATAAGATTCGGAATATTTTTGGATCAATTAATGTGCATGATTTTTCTACATCTCTATACACCGAACAAGATCCATTTTCCAAAGTTCTTAATTTTATTTTCTTACTTGAAGGTAGAAAATTCTCTAACAACTCATCAATTGATTCATTTATTAAAAATTCAAATGAGTTGATGCCTAAAAATATTATTATCGATGCTAAAAATCTAGTAAGTATGCTCAATATCTCTGATGACAATGATAAAAAACTTAATGAGCTGCTTGGTTCGAAGGTCGAAAGGATAATAACTTATGAATTTGATTCAGATTTGTATCAAAATAAAATTCTCCAAAAATTTAATTTAATTAATTATAAAAGATAGCTTATTTCTTTAATCTCTCAGCCATAGGAAAGATCTTGCTAATAACTTCAGCTATTGCGATAGCAATATCCATGTGTTCCTTCTGTGTACCATTTGAGCTTCTTAGTTCAATATAATGAACCCAGCTCCTAAGCGAACCATTCATATACATTCTGCTTACTGTATTTCCTTCTGGTAAGACTGCTCTTGCTTGTTCTTTTGCGATTCCCTTATCAATTGCCCAAACATAGGTTTTTTTTGCAAGACTAATAAGTTCTAGTTGTTTTTGATTCCATTCTTCCCTTAATAAATCATCCCGTGTTTCGACAGAATTTTGTCGATTCTCTGTATCCTGAAGTCTTGCATCTCTCGTAATAAAAGACAAATCTTTAGTTGGGTCAGCATATCTTTGACTAAATTCTTGAAAACTAAAAGATCTATGCCTTAAGATTTGCCTAGCAATGTCTCTAGTAGTTTCAATTTCAACACAAGCACTTACCATTTCTAGAGGTGACCAATGCTTGTTCTTTATTAAGTAGTTAATCAGTTTCTCACTAGTCTCATTATTAATCTGATTTGATGGGTTGGACACTCTTGCACAGAAAGCAATTAATTCTTGAACATTTGATATACCTTCGTTCAAGAATTCATCTGTTGGCTTTGAAAAGCTTACTAATCTAATTTTCATATTAATTTATTACCGAAAATATCCATCATTAAATCCAAGGCAGAGTCTACGCCAGAAGTTATAAAATGAATCTCCCCCTCTGGGAATTTTAACATACTGTCATCTAATAATTTGTTACTTACAATAAAAGTCTTTTTGGACCTTTGAGAGACAATATCAATAAAAGATATAGTAACAGGAGACAAAAAAGTATCTGAGAAAATAACAAGATTCTGGCATTTATTTAACATCATCCATGAATCTCTTAAGTCCCATTGCGAAAATTCTTGGCCAAGAAAGGGAATGCTGGGCTTCAAAACATTGTCATTACATCCATTACAAATATAGTTATCTTTACTATTGATAATTGATTCTGTTTCCTTATCCATTCCGCAGTTTGAGCAATAGAACCAGCCTATATTGCCTTCTAGTTCTATAAGTTTTTGTGCTCCATTTTGCCTTAAAAGTCCATCAATATTCAAATTAATAACCCCTATTACTTGATTAACCTTCTCAATTTCAAGTATTTTTTTATAATTTGACGAGATTTCAAAAGGGTAATTGTCACTTAAGGCTACTATAAAGTTGTTTATAAAACCTACTCTGACTGAATTTTCTGCTCTAAAACTATTAATCTCAGGCCTGGTTTCATAACTCAAGAGTTTCTCGTATCGACCAGATTCAAAGAAATTCTTGTCCAATAATATAACGATATCATCACTGTTAGAAATACTTTGTAAAGTTGAGTCGTTGGAGCTCATATCTTGATATTATC
>Ga0209252_1000828_pt1 | contig 22296 bp, 23 predicted proteins | sample SaaInlV_135m_DNA_3_FD_184673 | JGI IMG/M metagenome (GOLD analysis project Ga0209252, IMG submission 184673) | Marine microbial communities from expanding oxygen minimum zones in the Saanich Inlet - Saanich Inlet SI074_LV_100m_DNA (SPAdes) (version 2) | ecosystem: Environmental > Aquatic >... | reverse complement strand
TATCTATGGCTTCTTCTGTAACCTTTGGATTTATTACTTTGACATAGTTAATGAATAGTTTTATCTCGTTGTCAGTAAGATATTCTTTTGGTTTGCCATTGATGTCACATATCTTGAAATGTTCACGGATCTTAGATGAGTCATAATCTGGTGATGACTTGCTGAATTTGAATATGATGTCAAATCTTGTTATCAATGGCTTTTCCAATCTAGCCAAGTTTTCATATATTGTCTTGGAATCATCATAGACACCTTCAACTGGATTCATACTTGCAAGTATTCCAGTTTCTGCCTGTGCATTGAAATCTTCTCCTGCAACGTGTTTGGAAACTCTGCCGTCAATCATTGGTGCTTTTAGATCTGCATAGATATCCTCTTTAAGATCACCAAACTCATCCAAGAATACAACACCACCGTTATACTCTGGAAGTAATCCTGCTCTTATTGACCATCTGCCATCATCCATTTTTACTGCTATTGCCTTTATTCCAGCATTGCTCACTGTTGTGGAATCTGCAAGTACACAATTGTCTGAAACGTTTACGGTATATTTCATTATTGTTGACTTGTATGTATCTGGATCTCCCACAAACAAAATATGAATCATTGGTGGATTTCCTTTTCCCACTTGACCTATCCATCTTGAACCAATCAGACTGCAAAGTATTGCCTTTTTCTCACTTCTCTTTTCATATATGTTGTATGCAAATCCATCTATAACTGATTCTATAAGTTTGTTGTTTTTCTCCAAGTCCTCAAACTTTTTAATCAATATGTCATCTGGCATTTTGTTTCCCTCAATGTCATCCATGTTTCTCACGCATATTACCTGTATTGTTGGTATGAATTGTCTGCTAATCTTTCCATCTTCCTTTGACAATGGAACACTTCTAAAAACTCCTGTAACTACAAGTTTGTCACTTAGGTTTACTTCTTTCACGGTATGACCATAAATATCTGCACTAACTGTATACGGCAATTCTCCGTCACTAAAGTCATCTATGATTTCACGAAGAACAATTCTTCTTGTATCTTCTGATTCATCAGGTTTGTAAAACTCATATGGTATATTGCAGTTGTTGCATTTGTCTCGTATCTTTGGAACAAACTTTCTTGTTATTATGTTATCACATTCTGGACACTTGTAAAGTGCTGTTTTTGTTACGGTTCTTATCTTTGCCCAATTGCTTACCTTTGATTCAAATGTTACAAGCAATCCTTCATATTCCTGAGCATTCAAACTTTTTATGTTCAAATTTACAGGAAACACAAGTTCCAGTTTCAACCTGTTCATGAATCTTTTTGCCTGTCTTGTAATTTCTATATAATTATTTTCTTCCACGTTTATCGTTACTATTGACTTTACAACTGCATCTCTTATTATGGTTCTGAACATGTCAATGTTCTCATTAAGTATAATTGATAGTATCTCATGCTCGTTTATGTCAACTTTGAATTGGTTTGATTCAAAAGCATTTATTAATTCATCGTTTCTGTTTAGTAAAAAATATTGTGTGAGTTCATTTTCTGGACTTAGCCTTCCGTTATTATCTTCCATTCCCATTACTGAACTCATATTTTCATTCCTCGTCTTTGACATTCTTTCAACATTACTTCTCTTTTCTCCGTTATTGCTTGTAATACGTCATAAAGTTCTCCGTCACTGTATTGAAACAACTTTTCCTTGAATGTCAGATTTGAGTCATTGAATACGTCTGGTTTCTTTGCTACTCTCTTTCCATCATGTGAATGAATTGCATCTATGACCAATGTATTAAAAAATCCATTGAATGAAGTAAATCCTTTATCATGCATAACCTGATGGAGTGTTGCTATATTTGCTTTCAGATAATCTGAAAAGTAAATTGAAGTATGTCCTCTAGGAGCTTTGATCATTACGTTAACATAACGTTGTCATTATATAAATTAATCTGCTCTTGAAACAAATTTATTTTTTAAAATATATTTTTTATTTGTCTTTGGCATTTTCCACACGGTTCTGACTTTTTGTTTTTCTTCATCTGACAAAACCATGAAATCTATGTCATCAAGTATTTCATTATTTGGATGAAAAACTTTCAAGTGTTCTGTCAAACTCAATCCACTCAACTGCTTGTGTTTTTCCAAAGTTTCTTTTTTGTAAACATGAATCCCACAAAGTTCACAAAACTTATAGTCATTGAATACTAATTTTAAATAACTGCTTGTTTGAGGTTTGGTTCTTTTGTTTGCAGGACAATCATGCCATTTGCCATCCTTGTTCTTTAGCCATTTTTTGCCCTTCGGTGTAACTGTCCAATTATATCCGTACTGTTCAGTTTTACATATAGGACATCTAGCCAAGTATATCACCCATCTCTTTTTCTATTTCATCTACAACCAATTTAACTGTTTTGTCATTATATTTTGCCTTGAACAGATACGGCATTTTGTAACTGTCAAAGTCTACAATCTTCCACCCTAACTGTTCCAATGCTTCCTTTTGCAACTCATCTTTCAATTGTTGTCTTGATGAAACATGATGATAACCACCGTTAAGTCTTATTGCCACTTTCTTTTCAGGTATTGCTATGTCAAGAATGCATTTGCGATACGGTTTGCCGTCAATTTTAAGATTTCTTATTGGGTATTCCAAATTAATTTTTAATGTTATATTTCTAGTTGCAAGAAAATCGCGTACAAATATTTGTTCGGGTCTGTATTCAGAATCCCACATTCCTTTTCTTGCAAAGTCTTTACTCATATTATTCTCCAAAAAAGTTATTGTTACCTAAATCTCCGTAATTATTCCTTTCTTGGTCTATCCCAATATGGAGATTTACAGTGACTGCAATTTTTAGGTGTAGACAGAATTACTTCCTCAATAGTCATGCCTAACTTATCTCGTTTTGTGTCTGGTCTTTGCATCCATTGATATTCACAGCGTTCACATGTGAATTTTTCAACGGTATATTTTTCTGATTTCATAAACTAGATTATATATTATCCTATTTATAGGTTTGTGGCACTAATCATATTCAACTATTCCCTTGTCTTTCATTACTTTTATATTGTTTCTTTCAAGCATTGATTCCATTTGTTTTTTAATTTGTTGTTTCAAAAATGGTTCTTCGGCAAGTATTTCTTTTGGAACTCTGATTCTTGTAACTTGTACTTGACCGTCAACTTTTTGCTTTAAAGAAATACTAAATCTCTGGCTCATGATCCTTCTCATACGGACTTACCATTTTCAGATGTTTCTTTTTGCCCATCTCATAAGAATCCAATAGAATACTAAAATTAATTTCCAATAATGGTTCCCAATCATCTCCTTCTGATCGTATCTCTTTTATTTGTACTTCTCCATTTGCTTTAAGTCCAGTTGTTACTTTGTACTTGTAATCAGCTTTATAGTTGTGACCACTAAATGTAGTCTCATTGTTCAAAGGCATAATAAATAAAAAAAGGATTAGACGTATAAACCTTACTGAATTTGTTGTTCTAATGAAGCACGAAGTTTTTCCTTGTAAACTTTGCCTCTAGGTTTGCTACGAAGTCTGTATGTGCAACATGGACACCATATACCTTCCCAAGTAATGTATATGCTACAGGTTTGACATCTTTTTTGTCCTTGTGCATATCTCGAACCAGTTTGTGGTTTAGGTGCTTTATATCTGTCACATACGCCTTTACAAGCCAATTGCTTTCTCCTTACGTTTCATAATATAATGTAGATAATACTCTTAATAAGTGTAACTAAAAAAATAAAAAAATTAAGTGAATTTACCAACTTGTAGTGGTAGATCTCTTAACTTTTCATCTAGGGCTTTAACTTGGTCTAATAATTTACCTTGACTGAATGGAGTTTTTGTTTTTCCATCATCGCCTAATGTGATAAATTCATCATGTCCTGTTATCAACTTGAATGATTTGTTTTCCTGATCATCAGAAACATGAATTTCATAGACTAGTGTTTCAGTTTCATAATCTTGATCTTTGTCAAATTCTTCATTTTCATTCTGATCTACTATTGTAAGATAAGTCAACTGGTCGTCAACATAATCTTCTTCTATATCTCCGTGAAATTCTTTTTTGATATAATAGTCCTTAACCATTAATACAGCTTCATCAAAATTTTTAGCTTCTAGTCTTGATACATGACATCTACCGTTTGAAGTGTTTTCCCAAATATCATAAATGGTAGATTTTGATCCAATTTCATGAGAGTGAAAACCACGCACACGGCATTTTGTATTTTTACAGATTTCTATTGATTTCTGTATATCTATTTGTTTATTCATGGTATACCTTAGAGTATACCCCTAATAAGTGTAACTAGACCGTTGGTTCCTGTATTCCTTTCGAACCGAGTTCCAAAACAACCTCGTTCTTTGCCTTGTTTGGAGAATCTACAAGTATTGCAGTAATCTTGTCCTTTGACATACTTTGTGGTTTCTTGAGATAAATTCTATGCGTAAATGTATGTCCAATTACGTTTCCTCCAACTGGTCTGATATTGTCTCCCATTACTCCAAGTGCTTCCTGTGCTTGGTTTGTCACAAGGCATATTATATTCTTGGATTCCACAACACTTTCTAACAATCTTACGTGTGAAGATAGTTTGACCTGTCTGTCTGAAAGTGTTCCTCTGCCTTCAAACTCTTTTCTGAATTTTCCAGTAATTGAATCAAGTATTACAAGCGTTGCTGGTATGTCTTTTTCAAAGTCATGTGATTCCAATCTCATTCCATCTTTTGCTTTTGGATGGTTCTGATGTGTTGGCTCACTGTCTTTTGTAATCTCACGTTTTTGACAATGTTTGCAAAGTTCTCCTGAAATCATTGATGAAAGGTTTGCAACAACAAGCATTTGTAATGCACTTGTCCTTGGTCTGCTTATGTGTATATTGTAAACATACTGCATAGCCTTTTCATATTCCTCCTCATCCAATGGCTCTTTTGTTTCACATTTCTTTTCCTGTGTTTTTGTCTGTGGCTTGGTCTTTATCAGTTCCCTGTTACATACAATTTCAAACAGTCTTTCTGGTCTGTATGAGTTTTCCGTATCAATGTAAATTACTTTGGATTGTTTTCCAAACTTTGACAGTCCACCACCTTTCCACCATGTTCCACCACATTCACATTTGTCAAACTTTATCTTTTCTTCATCATCCTGACCACATGACAGACAGCATTTTTCCTCTGGCATCTGTGCCATGATACACGCAACCATCATGAATTGTGTTTTACCACTTCCAAAGGCTCCGAAAAATTCCGTAATTACTCCAGTTTCAAAACCACCAGTAATCTCGTCAAGTTCCTCAACTCCTGTTGTCATGTATTTTATCTTGTTTTTTCTAAAGTTAAAGTAATCCCTGCCACTTACCACCACACTTGAAAGTACATCTTCACTGTTCAATGACTCGTTTGCTACCGAAGTCATTTTCTTTGCATCATCCCATGAAATATCCAACATTCTTGAAAGTGATTCCTCACCATATCCAAGCAAGTCGTCAACGGTGTATATTCCGTTTGAATATAATTTCTTTAGTCTTACTGATCCAATGCCATCCATATCTTCCAATTTAAGACCAACGACATCATTTACTGCTTCCATCTTATCCGTAACTACTGTGTCAACAGGATTTATTGTGATTTTCTTTTTAGCCACTCTTTAGTTCCTCAAATTTTCTTATTGCTATGTTTATTGCCTGTCCTCTACGTGCAACATTTCTTTGGTTGTCAATGTTTAATGAATCAAGTATTCTTGCAAGTACAACCATTTCTGCTTCTGCTCTGATTGCACAATCTTCCAAAAGTGCAAAGTCATTTTCTCCAATTCTTGCCTTTGCCTGTTCAAACGTAAAGTTTGTTGACGGTACGCTTTGTGATTCTTCTCTATCCATTGTATTAATTGTGAGAGTAGATTCTGACATCTCTGAGTTTCTTTCCCATCTTTTATCAAAGTCATATCTGCTAGTTCCTATCTTCTTTTGAAGTGCATGAATAGCTTCCTCTATTTTTAATGCTTTTTCTGTTCTTACACCACTTTGTACTATCTTGCCGTATTCATCCCATAGATCTCTTAGTTCTGTCATAATGTTTATCCTAACTAATTACAAATATAAACTATTGCTTTTTGCCTTTCTTTGTTTCTGTTACTTGTGGTTTTTGTTCGGCTTGTGCTTTGTTGTATAGTTCCCCAAACTTTTTTGACATATCATCAAAGTTTCGTAGTGCGACTTCCTTTGCACCGTCATAAGATAATACAATTTGATTTCTTAGTGTTGAAACATATTGTTCCAGTGTTAGATTTTGTTGTTCTGACATATCAAACTATAAGAATTGTAGATTATATAACCTTTGTTATAGTAATGCATCTGCTCTTGATATGTTTGCATCATAAATTTCCTGTCGTCTTGATTCTGTCATTTCAATTCCAGTTCCTTTATCTATAATTGGGTTTGATGGATCTTCTGGTTCTGTTATTGATAGCAGTTCATTGGAAACCTGTGTCATTTCTCTAAGTTCTGATTCGCATAAATTTATTTTGTTGGTTAGAGCAACTTTTTTTGATTCAAGTATATCATTATCTATTGCCATAATAATATTCCATATAACTAGTATTTAACTATGATACTCTTACAAAAATTAAAGGAATATTTGTTCCACCATAATATGTTACACTCATATCATCATCTATCTGTGCTGTACTTGGCAAATTACCATATTCGGTACTATAATATCCAGTGATTGGCATGAATCCGTTTGAAGTACCTGAAACATAATAATGTCCTAATGATGGAGTTGGAGATGTTGATCCTCCTCCTTGAACACGAAATGCAGAACCAGTATTAGTATCATTCTTTATTGCAATGAAATACAATCCAGCAGATGGAACAGCAAATGAAGTTGTTAAACAATAATTTCCACCTAAACCAGTACCCATATACCCAACTGATGAACCACCATCAACTAATGATTTTGGATAGTTTTGATCGGCATAAGTATCATACAATCCATACATCAAACCCATAGATCCAGTACCAGCAGTTGTGAATTGTAGTCCAATTGCGTTTATGGTACAGGCTTTACTAAAATATATTGGAACCCAATACACAGTATCTTTGTATGGAAGTACGGCATTTGTTGTTTGTGTATCTCTACCCATTACTGCATTTGATAAATATATTGCTTCATCAAATTCATTTGTCTCATCATCTGTCCAAATCCAACTGTTATTGACTCCACCTCCAGAACTTCCTCCTCCAAGCATTGAAGTTTCAGTTGTTCCATCCCACCACATCGGATCTCCACCTTTTGAATACATCGCACCATTTCCAAATATTGATCCTGCTGTTGGTGTTGCTCTATTTGTAAAATCAATAAGATTCCCACTAACAACTAAATCAATTCCAGTACCTAAAGACAATGCATTATCTTGAAAAGTATGTGTTGCTGAAGTTGAACCAGCAAACATTTGTATTGTATTGTTAGTGTTTGATTTCAGAATCATAGAACCTAGAGAATTAAATACTGCAAGACTTCCACTAAGTCCAATCAATGTATCTCCATTAATATTAACCTCATATCCCTTACCAGTTGGTATATTAAATATCATATCAAGATTATCAAACTGTATAAACGGAACCGTGTTAGCAGGGTTTACAGCTTGATTTAGATTATTAAACTGAATGTAATTTGCACCAATCAAAGGATTGTTATTTGCATCGATTGTACTTGTCCACGGTGTTTGTGATCCACCTCCAGCACCTTCCAAGTCAACCGTTTCAAAAGCAGTATTGGCATCATTCCTTTTTCTAAAACTTAAATGATTGTCTACTGAATTATAAAATAACTTTCCTGTTGCATTTGAAGCTGGATCTGATGGAACTGCTTGTCTTACAAGGTCTGCTGGTTTATGCAATCTTATTTTTGGATCATCCCCATATAATTCAATGAATGTATCTTGTGAACCATTTACAGCTATATCCAAACCCATATATGCATCTCCTTGAGTATAATCTAAAATGTTTGTTCTAATCCAAGCCAATGGATCCTTGTTGACTCCTGTACGATCTCCATACCATATAATTCTACCCATTTCATTATCACCCAAAACTGTATTGTCTCTATAAAGTTCAATAAGTGCTGGTGTATTAGTTGTTATTGCGTGGAATGTCTCTGCATATACAACGTTCCACGGTGTAGATGTACTACCAAGATTATAATTTTGAGAATTATTAATTGGTGGATGAAATCCTGTTTGATTTATTATTGCAACAGATTCAGTATTTGTACCTCCTCTCCTTACTTGAAAGTCTATCTCTCCTTGTTCTGAACCACTTGTATAATTCGTAGCTCCTGCTTCAATCATTGCAAATGTATCTGCATTTCCTGCACTATCTTTTGCATCAAAGTACATTCTACCTGCTGTTGTAGATCCACCAGATGGTGTAGCAGAGTTATACATTCTGAATCTTGCTCCTATTGCACTTGATCCATTTATTGCAAGTTCTCCATCCTTATTTCCACCAAATGTATCGTATGTTACACTAGCTGATTCAAATCCATCTACCCACAATCCCATAACTGTTGAATTTGCTGATGATGTTATTCTTGGTGCTGTTCCTGATGAGGTAACAAAATAATATTGTGATCCATAAACACTTCCTTTTGATCTTATTTCTGACCAACCCAATGATGCTGATCCTAATACAGATGAATTGTCAGCATAAGGTAACAATCCTGTTCCATCCATCTTCATTATTCCTGTTGAAACATTACTTTTCATTACATTGAACTGTAATTCTCCCTCCTTTGATGATGCACCAACATTTCTAGACCAACCATATATCAATCCGTATGTTTGTCTTGATGGTGTCAAGTCTAGTCCGTCAAACTGTATGGTTCCAATTACTCTGTTTGCTCCTGTTGCCGTTGAACTAAACTTCATCATAGGACTTGGATTTCCTGCAACTTCAAAAATTGTATCTAATGTACCGTCTTTTGCAAATGATCCTTTTTCTACACCGTCAACCATAAATCCCATTATGTCAGATGTGGCAGAACTTGTTATTTTTGATGGATTTCCTGATGAAGTATTGAAGATAAATCCTGTGGCAGTAACATTGCTTGTAGAAACAACTGCATTCAAGTTGGTTAGTTGCTTGTTATTCATATCCTTGTTTACATCTATTGTAATGTCAGACCAATTGTTAGTTGTAGAAGTTAGATTTACTTCTGCACCAGATCCCTTTGCAAATATATCCGTTCCATCATAAGTTATTGCTGGAATTGCTGGTGTGGTTATTCTTGTGTTAAAGTATACACCATCAACATTTGTAATTGCAAAACCATTCTGCATAACTAAGTCTTGATTTACAGAAGTAGGAGATGTTAAGTTCGATAAAGTTTGATTTGCACCACCACCTGTTAGGTTAGCCCATGCTTGATTTCCTGTTCCAACCGTGACAGTTCCTTCCGTTGTTAGACCGAACAAGTTGTCTCCGTTCACTGTTCCATCAGTTACGTAAACCATTGTTCCACCCTCTATCGTAGAGCCTGTTGACATGTCTGTTGATCGTGTTAATACTAAAGTTGCACCAACTGCACCTGCCGTTGTTACGGAATAAATACCGTTTTCATTTGCTGGTGATTGATCTTTAACTAATATTCTATTGTTGACAGCAAGGGTAATTCCATCTATTACCACCACTCCGTTTCCAGAAGCAGTTAAAGTTCCTGAAGTATTGTTATAAGTCCATGATGTTACATCGGCAGTAGTTGCATATTTTACTGGAGACTTTATTGCACCACTTCCACCTCCACTTCCACTTCCTATTTCTCCCCAAGTGTTAGGGTTTGTACCGATTGTAATATTATTTCCACCTATGTTTATTGCATAAAGTCTTTCATTTTGTGTAAGACCGTCTTGCACATAAGTCATGGTTCCTTCTTTCTGAACTGATCCATCTGACATATCTGATGAACGTACAGAAACACCTAATGCACCAGTTCCCCAAATATAAATTCCGTTATCTTTTTCATTTGGATTTGATTGATCCTTGACTAAAAATCTATCCCCTACAACCATTCCAATGCCGTCAATTGTAGATCCCCATGCTGGATGTACGGCATTGTTTCCAGTAGTTGCAACCTTAACTGGATCCTTTAATGAATTTATATTTGTACTCGCTAATCCACCTCCAGTTGAATGAACAATCCAACCACCTATGTTTTCTGATACACCATTAATATCAGCATCAGCATATTTTATAAGATTTTGATATCTCAATGTTATTGATTCTGATTCTGTTAGTGTTATGTCAGAACCTAACAGTAAGTTTCCTGCACTACTTAATCCTGTTTTTACATTGTTTATTAATGTGAGTGACTTACCTGCTTCTGGTCTTAAAGTTAATAGCTGTCCATCTTGTGGCAAATTGGCTTTATCTACTGTATTTCCTGTACCATTTCCTATTTTATTTATAACTGCTGTATCGTTAGGTTCACTAGCATCAGGAGTTATGAAAACATATCCTGACAATATTTTATATAATTCTCCCAAACCTCCAACAAATGTGTTTGTAATGCCTTCAACTATGTCTCCCATTACATCAAAACTGAATCCACTCATATTGCTTGATGTACCCATACTGTTTGTTATTGAAGCTGAGTTTATTGAAGAAGTGTTAAAAAACTGAGCTTGTTTTAAATCTTCTAAATTGTCTCGTGTTTTCCTTGTTTCATTTTCTTCTGTATTTGGTTCCCAAGACATATCTAACTATATACGAATTTTCGCACTCCTGTAACACTCATTGTATATCCATCACTGTTAATAATATGTTTTACTTCTGCACAAACACTTTCATTCATGTTAGCCCACCACAATGATCCATCATCAGGATCAGTTGGATCATTTCCACTGTTGTTATCCTGTAATGATCTCCATACATATCCATTCTTTGTAACTTTATCACCTTTGTCAAAAGTAATGCCTGTCCACACTGGATATCCCATACCAGTTGCTTGTTCTGGAACTCTGCTTCCAGTAATATGGAATTTTTCGCCAATTCTCATTCTTACATCTCCATGTGCCAATACATACCATTCTTGAGGTATGAATTGTTTTCTTGCCTTTACACCCCTTGCTTTTTGTTTTAAGTTCAAATAGTCTGTTTCTGTATTATGTGATTCTATGTCTGTTCTTGCATCTGATACGGCAGTGTCATCACTGTTTGCATAAAGATTCTTTTCAAAAGCCAGTTCGTCAATATCAAGTGTTACGTAATCTACTACATGGCGTTCTAACGGTATAAGTCCAAAACTAATTGTATTTAATGCATGACTTCCTATTTGTTTAGCCCATGATTCCACACTTTTTGCAAAGTTATCCCTAACACCTGTATACATGTGGTTGTCATCATACGGTAAATCCCAAAAAATACCCCAACTTTTTACAAATCTCCAATCAAATGCTATACCAGTAAACTCCCTTTCTTTTAAGAACCAATCATAAGAAAAATTATAACCCCAAAGAGTATACAGTTCATCTATTCTGTTATGATACAAGTTTGATCTGGCATTTTTACCAAATGAAACTCTTGCATGTTCATACTGACCGTTTCTTTCCAATATAAAATTATCAAACCAAATTCTTCCAAACACATCTATTGCCCATGCCTTCATTTGCATGTTGGCAAATCCATTGCACAGTACATTTGTTTTATCTCTTGCACTAAGTCTAACTTTCATTGTAAGTGAAACAATACTTCCTAAATCTTCACTGTCTAATCCATTATTCCAACCCTGATTTCCCTTGCTGTCACGGTCAAGGTTTGCTGTATCAAGTAAACTGTTTTTATAAACTGCTCCTATATCCCTTGTTATTCCACCTGCATTTTGTCTGAATGGTATTGGGAGATGCTGTATCCACCATGCACCTCTGCTACTTAGATTCATATTGCTTCCGAAAGTCTGATCCCAATGATATGTCAACCTTATGGCTTGAGCTGGTATTTGTGTTGATCCTGCAACCAATCCAAATCCTGTTCTTCTTGTGTTTCCTTGAGGTGCATCCAGACCCAACCGTTCTCCGTTTGAAACACAATGGAAGCAAGATGTTGTTTTGCAATTGTCTGGTTTTGGAGACCAAAAAACTTCCCAAGATGTTCCATTCCAATTCCACAACTGACCTGTGTTTAAATCAGTAACTATTTCTGTTTTATCAGTAGGTGTTTTTGAAAACTTCCATTGACCAACTTCAAATGGTGGTTCATACCATTCTGCAATTTCATTGTCATGACCAAAAAAATAAAGCCCTAAACCAACACCATTGATCAAAAACCTTGCACCATTTACAACTTCTTGATATGGTATTGACGTTTCAATTCTTTGAGCTCTGGTTACAGCTTTCATACTAAGAGATTCAAACTGATCTTCTGCCTTGACTCTATCAAAGTTTGCTCTTTCAAAATTCATATCTGGAACAGTACCTGCCCATGTTGGAACTTGTAAATGATCCCAATAACTACTAGTCCACGGAGATGATGTTGGTGGAGTATTGCCTTGATTACTGGAAACTTTTGATATATATCCCTGCCAATCAGGACTTATTACACTTCCGATATTATAACTTACAGATTCATTTTTAAAATATGTTTTACTTGTATCCCACTCTGCATAGTTTGACTTCATTGATACTGCCCAAGGTGGATTTGGTGGAGTTGCTGTTGTAGAAGTATTATTGTCAACAAAATACCATTTACCATTATGTTGTACTTCATCTTTTGCATAATATGTTCCTGCACTCCATACTGGTATAGCTGGTATGCCACTAAGATTTGCCAACTGTGCTTCATAATCACTAGTCCACGGTGTATATGAATAAAATGGAACACGTAAAGAATCTCTAATAGGAGCAAATGGATTTGCCAACCATTTCACTGGTGCAGGTGTAGAATTTGGTGCTGGATCTCCCTTGATATGTAGTCTGCTTCCTCTTACCCATACAGAATAATTGCTTATACCAGTTTGACTTCTTATATCACCTATATCATAATAATTGAACGCAGTTGGGGATGTTACAGTAATATTGACATTGTTGACATCCAAGTCATCTGATCCTTGTATACTTATAACTTGACCACTAACTAAATCATGATTTCCATGAGTTACAACTTGTGTGTTGAATGAACTGTGGTTGATTGAAGATACTGCCACTGGAAGTAATTCATAAAATCTAATTACATCTGGAGTTGTACTTGTATCCAACATACATACGACTTCAAATTCATTATACTCTGCTTTATCAGTATATGTAGGAATTAATGAAAAATCCTCTTTCCACCATACATTTGCAGTGTTTACAGGACTTACGGTATAAGTTGTATCACCGTCTAACCCATTCCATTTAAAATATCTCATGTATTTTTTACCACTGAATCCAGATGTACTTTCTGCTTTTACAAGATCTGTACCATATTTTACATTCTCCTTGTAATATGGTGGAGAAGTTGTACTCCATAATTGTCTAGCTTGTGCATGTTGCCAGTCACTGTTAAATCTTGTTCTTGCCATTGGCAAAGTTCCATCGTCTGATGAACCAGATAATATTATATTATTTTTAAAATTTTTAACATTGGTTGTAAAAGTTTTATTTTTTTCTGCATCAACTGGACTTATCTCTGACAATGGATCCAAAACTATTCCACTGTCAACAGATCCAAACAATTCTGCCTTTACATTTATTTTGTTAATATCACCTGTTGAAATATCAGCAGTATCAGTGAATGGTGCAGAGGTATTGGATTCCATATCAAAGTAGTAATCCTGAAACGTACCACCGTTTGCTATTGGTTCTGCAAGTCTGTCTATTATTCCATATAACAGATCATGTGTCTTTGTTGGTGTGAATGGTTTATAATTTTGATTCATCTGTAAACTGTCAGGCAATTGTATGCTGTCACCAGTTTTTGGACTTGCACCTGTTGTAATTACAAGTTCTGGTGCGTTGGAACCTTTGGTTGTATTATAATCAGCAATTCTTGTTTCAAATGCTTCCTTGGGCGATGCGAATAAAAGATGCTTACTTGTTAAATGTTCTTTAATTCTGTATTCTATTGGCATTAAATGCATAGTCAAAGTTTCCCCTGACTCCACACTATCTTCTATTATTGGACTTCCAATGATAAACCTGAATACTTTTCCATTTCTACTTCCACCAGCTCCATCTGGTTGTCTTATCTGTGCCTGAATTACAAATCTATCCTTTGCTTCCTCGTTTACCAATATGGGTTCAACATTTACAAACGTTCCATCAGGTGGAATTCTCAATTTTAATGTACCATAGTCAGTTTTTTTATTTCCAGTGTTTACTAGTTCTAAACTTGCTCTGAATGGACTCAAATTGCCGTTTATGACCCTGCCAGTTGTTGCTATTTTTGTCGGTGTACTTTGTGTTTTATCTAAAAGTTCTAAAGTTAAATCATAGAAATCACTGGTCAATATGTTCCACCAAATGTCATTGATATGCTAAAGTCAAAACTTTTAGGACTTTGACTGCTTCTGCTTATTGTAAACGAATTGATTGTAAGTCCTTGACTTGAACTTGGATCTATGTTAAATGGTTGTATTGAAGTATTGTCTGAAAAGAAACCAAATATGCCAAACCCTAATGAACCTGCATTTGTTGTACTCTCAACTTGTAACCTTTTAGCCATGTTTCTTAGAGTAGTTATGTCAGTTGCGTTGTCCTTGAATAATCCCCTTAACGTATATTTTATAGAACTTAAACCGTTATCCTGTTTGTTTATTCTTCTTATTCCGTCTGGTTCACTTACAGGAGAATCTTTCATGTTGTTTTCATAAACCATTGTAACGGCTTCCAATATTTCTGTCGGTAAAGTAAATTTTAAAATCTGTGCAGAATGATTTGTCTCCATGTTTGTTACAAAAATATTTCTTGCAGTTGTTGATCCGTTTGGATCTGGATAACCATCATTTGGAGTGGTTGCTGTATTATCTGTATTGTTGGATTTCAAACGGTAATAAATAAATGCATCTGCCATTTTATTCTCCCAGATGCAAGGCTTGATACCTTAAAACTTGATCTGCCAATAAAGAAGTATTTGAAGAATATGGATTTCCTTGTTTTAATGTTGTCTCTGCCGTAAAGAAAACTTCTCCGTTTCTCCTTTTTAATATATCATCCAATTCTGCCATTTCCTTGTCTCTAGCATCCATTAACTTTCTAATATCGTTTACTCCACCTGCTTTAAATGATTTTTCATATTGTTCCCATAATTTTTGTGAAATTGATACAACAGTACCTATTATAGCACCTGCAACACCTGCTTTTCCCACAAATCCCATTAGTTTTCCTCTGGCAAACTGGAAAGGATTGCTTGACATGTTTATGACCTGTGACAAATCTTTATCTATTTCTGAAAAACCTTTTTGGATCATGGTCTCAAGTTTCATTCTATGCTCTTTTGCATTATCCAATCTTTTTACGTTTTCTTTAGAATCAACTGCTCCAGCAATCACATGTGTAGAAACTTCTTGTAATTGCTGTTCAAGTTGGTTTACTCTCATAACAATATCAACCGTACTCATATCATTTGGTTTTCCTTGTACTTCAGATTGAACTATATTCTTTGTAAACATGTCCATTCCCTTCAATGAATCTGTTGCTCTCTTTAATTTTTCAGCATTTCTTTCTGCTCCTTCTGCAAGGTTTGCCAATTCCTGTGCTTCCCTGTTCATAATCTCAAACTGTTCTTGAGTTAGACCTTCTGGATTATCCAGATTAATTTCATCATCTACTGGCAAAACTCATTCAACTCCAATACTTTTTCTCTACGGTATCTGCAATTATAACAAAGTGTTTTTCCATCATATACGTTCAAAACTTCAAATTCATCTTCTCCACAATTTCCACAATTATACGTGGTCATTTTTTTCACAAGTTGTTTCTCATTTGCACGTTTTATTGCCAATTTACCTTCTGGTGTTTTTCGATATTCTTTTTGCTGTTCATATATTGTATTTATACTCATATATTCTTTATCGAGATTTGACACCATAATTCATAATATAATTTATCTAGTATATTAGCATAATTTAGTTACACTTATTAATGGTATATACCTTAGAGTATACATGATACAAAAAACAAAAATTGTAGGAGAACACGAACAAACCTTTTCAGGTTTAGGACTTGGATCACTTGCAGTAGTCCTTTCAGAAGAATTGACTATTCAAAAGGAAGGCATTGAAGCATACAAGTCAAGTGAACTCTACAAACACAACAAAAAAGTAGCCGATGATATTTGTAGACAAGTCGGTGAATATAAGTTCAACGGTAAAGTACCAAAAAAAGTACAAGGCGAACTCGTTGCAGAATGTGACTCCATAAGAGGAAGCAGTGGCAATGAACACTGGAAATTATACTTTAAAAAAGACAGTGAAACAAAATCTGGAAAATGTTACAAAGGTGAACTCTTTATTGAGAAACAAATCCCAATTCCAGAATTGAGTGAAATTGGAGCAGTCAAATATATTGAATCACACAGAAAAGCAATGGTTCCAAAATCAGTCATTGAGGGCAATAACCCAAAGAAATTCTGGTGGTTTTATTATAATGCAATCCAAAAAAACAGTCTAAGACCTTGGGAATAAACCAATTTTTTTATTTATTTTTTAATAACATTCAGTGAAGAAAGAATATTGGGAACTAATAATAAATAGTACCCAATGCATAATTTGACGGATTTGAATTTGAAAAACCAAACAAACTTTTCCATTCTCTATATGCTAAATTCAATGCTTGTTGAAGTTCATATTCTCCCCATTCAACTCGTCTTTCTATTATGTTTAATTTTGGAAGTCCACTGACCTTGTGACCACTACTGAATCTTCTTCTGCCATTTTGAATCCATGAAAGAACGTCTGCACCACCATTTTCTTTTCCCTTTGGTCTTATCATGTGATCTTCAGTTCCGTATTCCCTTGCAACGGCAACATCAAATCCATCTTCTGAAAAGTATTCACAGTATATTTTTACCAGAACTGTTCCAGTCAAGTCATCAATTATAACATCTTTAACTACAACGTTCTCATAAATTTTTCTGGAAATATTATTCTGTTTCATTTCATATATTATTGGATCCACTATCAGTTTGTTTGCAAGTTCTGTTGTTTTTGTTTTAATAAAGTGTTTATACATGTGTCTGAATCTTGCAATCTTTAATTGATTAGCCTTTGCCCATTTAACACTTGGTATCATTATTGATCAGTAGTTGTTGATCTCACTGCATGGGTAATTGACAATACATTTCCAGTTATTTTTAATTCTGGTACTCCTCCACTTGCTGATAGACCAGTAGAAAATTGATTTGGATTGACACGTATCTTGACATTTACATCATCATGTGTTGATGGGGATGGTGCTGTCAGTGTTGGGAAACTTGTAACAAATATAATCTCTATAGGTTGATTTATTTCATTTTTATACAACCAATAAGAAAGTGTTTTTTTATCTGCACTAGAGAAAGATACATCTTTATCCAAAACCCCTTCAGTATAAGTCCAAGCAGTATTAGAAAACATATCACTTGTTAATTTTATATCCATTGAAAAACTATGTGAAAATCCTGATGGATCTACAGCTTTTTGACCAGAATCTGAATAATGTTCTGTTCTTGTATAATTCAGAGTTAATGACATTGACTGTCTTTCTTTCATACGATACCAAGTTGAGCCGTCTGGAATTTGAAATTGCACAAAACCTTCGAATGCCTTACCACGATAAATTTGCTCGTTGAAATCATCTGGTGCAGTCATAGTATTTTTAATATTATTATCTCATTTAAATATATTTACCAAGTTCCTGTGGCATAAAAAGTTGTTGTAGCCTTCTCAATATCACCATAATTACCAGTCGTGGATGTAGATCCTATCAAAAATGAGAATTGTTTTGTTTGAAGTGTTCCATCAGTTGAATTTCCACGTATATATTTGCCATTATTTGTTAAACCTGAGTCATTTATGGCTTTTATGGCAGTTTGTATGGCATTTGTATTTTCATATGTTATAGTGAATTCTCCATACTTTATGAGTTGGTTTGGGTCATATATTTTCTCTCTTTTATCATTGAAATGTGGATCCATGTTAAATCCTTGACTTGTCTGTAAATTTAAAATCTGTATTTGAAATGTTCCAGCTATTCCACTGTTTAATTCCAGTTTGTCATTAACACCAATCAATCCACTACCAGAAGTCGTGTCTATATCCTTTATTGAAAATCTTAATACACTTCTGCTTCCGTATATTTGGTCATCTATTATCGTTGTAGTCCATTGTTTGTTTTCCAAATGCACCACGCCAGTTGGTATCCAGTCCTTTGCAACAATACGTGCAAGTAGTTCATTTTCAGTTGCAATTCTGTTTGCTTCTTCAACGCTTTCTGGTGCTGTATACTTCATATAGAATCTTATTTCAAATGTTTGTTCCTCTGTTTCAGTTGTTATGTTTGTTGTTTCAGAATTTGATTGTACTTTTCTTACTTCCACAAATGGATAAATCGGAAATTTTTGTTTCTGTTCATAGTATGAAAGTTCTTTCTGTGTTGTTGGGTAAGTACCAGTTTGTAGTTGTGTAATTACATCTGCTTGTGACCAAGACTGCATTCTATATCACCTGAAAACTAGGAGTCATTCCACCTATATTGTCATGGACTTTAAGTTTGTAAGAACCTGCTGAAGTATTTGCTGGAATTGGGAATGTAAAACTAAATGCACCTTTGTTGTCTGTAATAACAGTTGTAGGTGTTGTGACTATTGTTCCAGCAGAATATGAAATTGTGTTTCCAGAAATAAATTCAATTGTTAAATTTTTAATTGGTGCAAATCCTGTTCCAGTTACCGTTACAACTTGTGCAACTGCACCACTCTGTGGAGTTAATGTTATTGTTCTTCTTGGTCTAAAAGCAGTTCCTCTGATATAACCATAAACCCTATCTAAATAATTATCAAGTATATTTACCTCTGCATCCCATAACATTGGTTTCTCACTGTTTTGCAATCTTATCTTTGCAACAACCAAGTTGTTTGCAATTCCCTTTAATTCCAACGGTAATTCTGGAACAGTTTCTGATGTAAGGGGAAGTATTATTTCATCTCCGTATATATTCACTGATCCCAATCTTGCCCTTAGTCTATTATCCAACAAGTCGTCTATTTCCTGCATGTATAACTCTATTTCATCTCTCATTGAGTCATTTGCTATTCGCAGTTTGATTTTTATAGAATCATATTCCGTATACGACATTATTTATACTAAATTCTCATTCCTAATAAAGTTATAATTATGCTTTTTTTCGAAGTGTATTCCTATTTCTACTGCATCATTGGATTCATGCTTACAAAAATGGCATTTGAACACAATATTTTGGTTCATAAATCAAATTTGTATAAAGTCGTTTATAAGAATAATTAGGCTTAAATCTTTTTATTCAACTACTGTTTTAGTTACATTAATATTGGAGTGTACCTTAGAGTATGTGTCAAGAAAGCACTTTAGTGAGTGTCAATCTGACAGGCAAAAAACCAACACGCCATTCCCAAGGGAGTGGAAGTTAGGTAAGTTCGAGAATTGCAATTCTTGATTTACTGGACAGTGCGACTAGAACCTCATGAAAAGAATAAACGCTTGAGATAAAGGTTCGGGTATAGAGCCGTATGGTGGGTAGAGATTGATCTCTCCGTAATAGCCATAGAAAATTATATTGTATAACTTGACAATTGGGTCATTCCCATTTTGTCATTTAATTTTTTATAGACATGGGTTTTTGTTAAATTTAAAAAAAGAAAAAATAAGTTTTTTTCTAAACACTGTGAAATTCTAAAGGTGACTAATTCTACAAGTTGCTTCAACGTTTTTGACTAAACCTGCTACCTTTTGAGTACCAGTTAAGTGAATTGCTTGTAGCTCGTTACGTCTTTGGGCTTCCATTGTCAAATCCCTTCCTGAAATCAAACCAAATGCAACGTTAGGTACGAACATGACAGATCTCTTTTGTGTAGCGATCTGACCGTTTGCGATTGCTGAAGATCTAACTAAGTTAGTTCCTGCAATTCTTTCTACGGTTGCTTCTGTTATGATTGCTGGTTTGGAATATCCAATATAAGTATCCAAGTCTGCATCCATTGTCAAGTCACGAATTGCTTTTCCTGATGTATAAGTGATTAAGTTGGTATCATCAAGACCTTCATCTTGGATAACTCCTTTTGCAGTTAGTAAACCGACATATTTGAGACTACCTATTGCTAAGTTATCTCCTTGTCCTGCTCCTGCACCTGTAGTTAGAGCTCCTCCTGTGTCTCCTCTGACCCATCTACCGTCTTTTATACCACCACCAACTGCTTTCACTGCTCCTGCTGTACCAGAACCTGCTGTATCATTGTTGAAAGCATTCATTACTTGTTTACTCTCATCGTTAATACTTTCTAATGCAAATGCTCTGTTAGCTGATGCAATAATATCTATTGGTGATTCCTCAGTTTGTTGATAACCGATAGTAATTCTTGTACCTCTTGGGCTAGTGCTTGTACCTGCTGTTCTAATGACTACATTAGATGCTGGTGTTGCAGTTCCGATGGCATCATCAGTTTCTACGATGTTGTCAAATGTTACTGCTCCAAAGTCAAAGAAGTATGCTTCTTTAGTACCGACTGGAAGAATCTTTGTCTCACAGAATTGTCTGATCGGAGTAACTACTTTACCAGAAGGTAAAACTAGAACTTGTTCTGACATGATTCTCATGGACTCTGCTGGGCCTGTAACTCCTGCGAGTAAGGCTTCACTTCCTTTTACTTTAGAGATAATCTCGTTGTCATTGCCATCAAAAGAACGAATTCCTTTTTTAGAATAACTTTCAAAGATTTTCTCTTTGTTGATACTCCAAACATAAGCTGGGCTTACGTTTTGGTTTCTTTGGACTGCTCTAAGCCATGCTGAAGGTTTTGAAACTTCGGCTTCAGTAGCTGAAACTTTTCCAGAAGGTAATCCACTTTTTGGTGAACTAACTGCTAGTCTTGGTTTAGCTGACTCTCGTGCTTTAATAATTTCGGCATCTAATCTTGCTTCTTCTGCTTTGAGTTTTTTTGCAAGGACTCGTGCTTTTTGAGCTTCAATAGCTTTCATTGCACTTGATTCTGCTTTATGAACTCTTGCATGATAAAGTCTGTTACGTCTTTCTTCTGATCTTGTATCAGCGTTTGTAACAGCGTGTGCTGATGGTTGTTGAGTAACATCATTACTGAAATTGTCAACTACACCAGTTTCATCATCGGCAGATAATTCTTCAGATTCAGTAGTTTGAGTTAGACCCAAAACTTTTTGATCTTCAGAATGATTTGATGCGTTACCTGTGTCTAGATTATCTTGTTTACGAGTTGTTCCGTTAAAAACTGTACTTGGGGATTCTGCAACACCTGCTCCTTTAACTGGTTTGGATGCTGGTAAATCGCCTTTGTAATCAATTTGATCCTCGACTTCTCTAATAACCTTTCTAGGCATATAATTGTTTCAATGCTTGGGTATATAAGCATATTTAACAAGCCTAAATGTTTTGAAATTCTGATTTTCCTGTACTTACTCTACCATTGGATTTTATTTGCTCGGTTTGGTTTGTATTTACAAGTTTACCTTCTGGGTTTTTGTTCAAGTAATCAATTGCATCCGTCATGTTTGTGAATTGATTTTTCCTGATGACTTTAAGTTTTCCATCTTCTTCTACAAAGTCAGAACCTTTGTTGTTATCCCTGTATTTTTGAATATTCTTATCCCATGCTTCCTTTGGAATTTTTGGCGTAGGTGGACTTAATGATATACCTTTGTCTTTGGAAGTTTCTGGTATGGTCATGTTGTTTGATCCAAGACTAAGTTTGACAATGTTTTTCTTTTTATCGTTATCCCATTCTGCATCAAATGAAAAGTTTGGAAGCTCTACATCTATACCGTTTACTTTATCAGTATTGGTTTCTATGTTGAATCCCATTTTTCCTAATACTGATTGGTAACTGTTTGCCATTCTTCTTACCTGACCGATTAATTTATCCTCATTCATTTCGTCACTGTCAAATGTAATTATGGTTGAATCCATTTCTCTGTATTCAGGGTCTGGTATGGTTCCTGTTTCTTTGAATTTCTTTGCAACGTTTACGGTCTTGCCTATTTTCTGTGTACTGAATGCACTTACAAGATCACGGTTTGGATCTATTGGATCTATTATTGAAAATTTGTTTTGTTCATT
>Ga0209252_1000820_pt1 | contig 22504 bp, 17 predicted proteins | sample SaaInlV_135m_DNA_3_FD_184673 | JGI IMG/M metagenome (GOLD analysis project Ga0209252, IMG submission 184673) | Marine microbial communities from expanding oxygen minimum zones in the Saanich Inlet - Saanich Inlet SI074_LV_100m_DNA (SPAdes) (version 2) | ecosystem: Environmental > Aquatic >... | reverse complement strand
AAGTTCTTTAACTGCAATATCACCAATTGATGGAAGATACAATTCTAAAACTAAAAGCTTACAAAAATACTTTTCAGAATCAGCATTAATAAAGTACAGAATAAAAGTTGAAGTAGAATATTTTATCAGTTTATGCCAGATTCCATTAAGTCAACTAAGAGAATTCCCCTCTGATAAATTTAATGATTTAAGAAATCTATATAAAAAAATTTCAATTGACTCTGCAAAGAGAATAAAACAAATAGAGAGCGTAACGAATCATGATGTAAAGGCGGTTGAATATCTGATAAAAGAAGAATTTGATAATTTAGGACTTTCACAGTTTAAAGAATTTATTCATTTCGGACTTACATCCCAAGACATAAATAACACTGCTGTTCCACTCTCAATTAAAGATGCGTTTAATGATGTTTTCATTCCGGAACTTACTTCAGTCTTAGATAAATTAAAAGATCTTTCAGATAAATGGAAAGATATTCCTATGCTTGCCAGAACACATGGTCAAGCTGCATCACCAACAAAACTTGGAAAAGAAATATATGTTTTTTTAGAAAGAGTAGAAAAACAGATTGAGTTAATGAACAGCATTCCATTTTCTGCAAAATTTGGAGGAGCTACTGGTAATTTCAATGCACATCATGTTGCATTCCCTGAAATAAATTGGAAAGAATTTGGAAATAATTTTGTTGAGAATAGTTTAGGACTGAAAAGACAACAAACTACAACTCAGATTGAACATTATGATAATTTAGCTGCTTTAATGGATTCTATAAAAAGAATTAATAATATATTTATTGATTTATCAAGAGATATTTGGACTTATGTGAGTATGGATTACTTCAAGCAATCTATTAAGAAAGGAGAAGTTGGTTCTTCTGCCATGCCACATAAGATAAATCCAATTGATTTTGAGAATGCTGAAGGGAATTTAGCTATGGCAAATGCTATATATGAGTTTTTATCATCTAAACTGCCAATTTCTAGACTACAAAGAGATTTAACAGACAGTACAGTTTTAAGAAATATTGGAGTTCCTTTTGCTCATAATCTTATCGCATTCTCATCTCTAAATAAAGGATTAGAAAAATTGGTATTAAATGAAGAAAAGATTAGAAATGATCTAGATAACAACTGGGCTGTTTGTGCAGAAGCAATACAAACTATATTAAGAAGAGAATCATATCCTAATCCATATGAATCATTAAAGGATTTAACCAGAACAAACTCACATATAACTCAAGAAAGTTTATCTCTTTTTATTAACGGATTAGATGTAAGTGAAAAAATAAAAGAAGAGTTAAAAAGAATTAGTCCTTTTAACTATACTGGAATTTAGAAGGTAATTTTACACTTCTCAAGGAATTCATCCCAATTCCAAATAAAATGACTTAGGTATTTTCTTAATTCGTTAAACAAAACTGGGTTTGGTTCATTTTTTCTTTTCAAAAGTTCGGATTGGCAATCATTTATATTGTACTTATCAAAAACTGCAACCGCCATTGTTTCTATTGGATCAACTTGTTTTAGTAGTATATCGTTAAAATATGTTTCGTAATTTAAAAACAGATCCATTGAAATTTCGTTATCTTCATCTAGAAACAGAATTAATTCATCAATTATTTTATTTCTTAATTCTAAAGCTTCAGCATCTTCAAATTTAGTCGAGAGTAAATGTAAATTTCCAGAAAAAATTATCAATCTGAACCATTTTATTTCTTCATCTGAAATTTCAGGGCTTTTATCTAAATTATTATTTTTATTTAAGAAATTCTGTATTTCAGGGAATCCATCATTCACAACTTTATTTAGTGCAACTGCAAATATGTTTGCAGTATCCTTTACTGAAATTTTATCTTTTTTTGATATTCCGAAAAATTTTAACATTCTTATTATTTTAAATCAAAACTTTCTGATGTATATTTTACTATTTCATCTGCAATTGAAAGACATGATGTAGCTGCTGGAGAAGGTGCGTTTAATACATGAATATTTTTCTCGTTTTTTACAATTTTAAAATCGTCAATTACCTCTCCGTTATCACCAAGAGCCATTGCTCTAACCCCAGATCTCCCTGCTTTTATATCACTCATCTTTAATGATGGTAACATCTTTCTTAATTCTTTCAAAAATAATCTTTTTGAGAATGCTCTTCTATACTCATTGAGGCCAAATTTCCAATGATTTATGAACAACCTCCAAGTTCCAGAAAATGTTAGCGCATCTAAAGTGTCTTTTAAACTAAAATCAGTTTTTCCGTACCCCTCTCTTTTAAAAGTAAATACTGCATTAGGACCACATTCAATATTTCCATCAGTCATTCGGGTAAAATGAACTCCCAAAAATGGAAATTCAGGGTTTGGAACAGGGTATATAAGGTTATTTATTTTCTCTTTTGCATGATCTTCCAAGTCATAATAATCTCCTCTGAAACCAACAACTCTCATCTTTAGTTTCATATTATCTTTCTTCGCTAACCTATCCGAAAATAAACCTCCACAGAAAACAGTATGATACGTTTGAATATTACCTTGATTTGTTAATAAAACCTCATCCTTTACATCTAAAACTTTACAAAAGGTTTGTATCCTACTATTAGGATTAATCTGAATAATTAGATCGGCAAGTTTATTAGTTACAGCTTTATAATCAATAATTCCTGATTCCGGAACAAATAAAGCTGATACTCCTTCTGCAAATGGTTCTATATCCTTTATTTTATCCTTGCCTATTATCTGCAATCCAATTAGTCCGTTTTGTTCTCCTCTAATTTTTAATTCTGATAATCTATCTTGTTCAATCTTATTTGTAGCTAAAATAATCTTACCACAAACATCATGATCAATCTGATTTCTCTTAGCGAATTCTATAAGTTGTTTTCTTCCATCAACACAATTCTTTGCTTTAGAAGATCCTGGATTATAATATAATCCTGAATGAATTACTCCTGAGTTTCTTCCAGTTTGATGAAAGGCAAGCTCCTTCTCTTTCTCTAAAATAATAATATTTAATGTGGGGTATTTTAATTGAAATTTATATGCGGTTGCCAAACCAACAATACCTCCTCCAACTACTGCAAAATCATATTTCATCTCTTTCACAATGCAAAAGTAGCATTATACATTAGTATAGCAAATAGAATTCAATTATTCTTTTACAGAACAATATATAAAAGAATACTCATCAAATAAATCATCATAACCTTCATATCTTCCTTTAATGACTAACTCATCATTTGTTTTAATTTCTTTTGTTAGATTTATAGTTTCTACAGAAAACAAGAAGAAACTATCTAATGTAATATTGGTGAAATCTCCTTCTACATCAAGATTCTTAACTATTCCTTTTATATCAATTACTTTTCCTATATATTCTAAATGAACTTTTTGAAATTCAGAAGTTGAATTAAAGTGTTTTTCAGAATCCGAATACAAATAGTCTGTCGCTGGTTTTGAGATATATAAATAGGATAAAATACTTAAGACAGCAAAAAGAGAAAAGAATAGTAATATAAATTTTATTTTTGAACTCATTAATTAAAATTAAATGTTCTGGAAATATTAAATCCGAAATAAACCCCTCCATCATTCCACTTGTCTATATTCTGATGAACAAATCCCTTATCAGACATACGACTTGAATTAGTTGCAAATAATTGAAATACATGACCTCCTGTCTCAATATCTACTCCAATTGAAAAAGAATTAATAATGTCTTTGTTCCTAAATGGATGGATAATATCAGAATCATTCATAATTACGGGGACCCATTCAGAATTTATAGATACACCTCTATTGATCTTGTAACGACTTCCTATTCCTAAAGCCCAAGAATTGATCTTCTTAGCTGTAAAATCTTTCTGATTACATTTATAATAGTTAGTGTATATTGGAGACAGTTGCACAGAAAGATTAGAATTAATCTTAGAAGCAATTAAAATTTGTTGATGAAAACCAATATTTTTATTTGATGTAATTGAATCAATCGCCCACCACTTCACTGCTAGGGTATCATAAAAAACAGATGAATAGGAAGATATTGTAACTGGAGAGTTTTTAAATCCCTGAGTCAGCAATCTATATTTAACAGAAGCATCTATCACCTTCTCAGAAGAACTTCTTGCTAAAGAAATAGAGATATTCTCGGTAAGTCCATAGTCCAATATCATTCTCATTGACCCAACATCTAACCCATAAAGTTCTGAATAACCTGAATTTAGAGGTCCAAATCTATGAGAAATTACAAAATCTAATTCATTTTTAGAGGATTGCTCAACAGACTGCAGGTTGATAATCTTTTTCGATTTAAAAGTAGCAAATGTTAATGTTTCTGTATTTTCATCTAACATTAACAGTAAGTCTTCTTGAGCAATAGAAGAGAAAGAAAGAAAGAAATAGCTTATTATTATAAAAACTCTATTCATCTTATTTTTGTTTTAGATTTATATTGACCTCAACTTTAACCTTCTTAGAAATTTTATCGCGGACTAATTTTGGAATCTTAATATCAAAATCTGAAATAATTAATTCAAAATCGGAATTTATCATAATATTATTGTTGTTTTTCTGAATAGATCCTTTCACTTCAATCTCTTTTTCTATTCCGTGAATCGTTATTGTTCCTACAGCTATTACATTATGATTCTTACCATCTAGAAAATCGGAATTCCAGTTTTTTATTTTTCCTGTAAAAATTGCTTTAGGATATTTTTCTGATTCTACATATTTCTCATTAAAATGTGTTTCCATTAATGCTTTCTCAAATTTAAATGAAATCATGTTCATCTGAAATACAATGTCTCCATTCTCAGTATCCAATACAGACGCAACATGATTATTTATAGGGTTGATAGTTTCCAAAGGAGTTGAAGCGCTAAACTCAACAGATCCGTTTCTAGCAATATACTTTTGAGAAAAAGAAGAAACAGAATACAACACAAAAAATAATGTAATAATCTTTCTATTCATCTTGAAAATTTATTTTATTAAACAATATTAAACCAATTAAAAACAAAAATATAACGACCCAGAGAGCAACTTGTTGTGAAAAATTAAATGTAATTATTCCAAATAAAACTGGTCCTAAAAATGAAGTTGCCTTTCCAGTCAGTGCAAAGAAACCAAAAAATTCATTTTGTTTCTCTTTTGGCGTTAATTTTGCCATTAAAGATCGTGAACATGATTGATTAGGACCAACCATTAAACCAATTAACACTCCAGCTATCCAAAAAATCTCTTTTTGAAATTTAAAATAAGGAGCAATAAAAGCAAGTAAAGTTGAGAAAACTAAAACTACCAAAGAAATATTGATAACTTTTTTTACACCAATTTTATCTTCCAAATACCCAAAAACAAAAGAACCTATTGCTGCAGAAATATTTAAAACAATTCCTAACATCATCACCTCATCAAACGTGAAATCTAAGGTATCTACTGCATAAATCCCTCCTAATGAAAATATAGTAATTAATCCATCATTAAAAAATAAACGGGCAATTAAGAATTTCATAATAATTTTATACTTTACAACCTCTTTAAAAGTTGTTTTTATTGAATCAAATGAATCTACAAAATGTTTTTTTGTTAGTTTATCTTTTTTTCTATCTTTCACAAAAAGAAATGTTGGAATACTAAAAATTAAGAACCAAACACCAACAAGAATATTAATTCCTCTAATGCCAACTGAATTTAATTCAAATAGAGAAAAGGAAATGAAGAGAGCTAATAATCCTCCAACAAAACCTAATCCCCATGCAAAACCTGATATTTTACCAATATTTGAATCTTCAGATAAGTCTTGTAAATACGAATTACAAAATACACTACCCAACTCAAAAGATATATTTGCAATTACAAACAAACTAAGTGCAAAAAACACATCTCCTGACTGTGGAAAATAAAGAAGAATGGAAAAGATAGCGCAAATCCAAGTAAATAAAATAAGAAAAAACTTTCTAAACCCTCCTTTATCTGCAAGTGCTCCCAATATTGGGGAAAGAATAGATACTATAATTGCTGTGCTTGCAATTCCCCAAGTCCAAAATAATGTTCCTGTATTTTCATCTGACGCAATTACAGAAGTAAAAAAAGCTCCATAAACAAAAGTAACAATTATAGTAGTAAATGGCTGATTTGCAAAATCGTATAACGACCAGGATATTACTTCTTTTTTATTTCTTAATTTTGATAAAAACATAAATTTTATGATTCCAATATTACAATAATTATTTCAATTAGTATTAGAGTCCTCATTCTATTAAAAAATGTAAATTTGCGAACCTAAAAACCTTATAAATGAATATAGAAGGAATCATTAATGTATCTGGAAAATCAGGATTACACAAAATTGTATCACAAGGTAAAAACTCTATAATTGTAGAATCATTAACCGATGGAAAAAGAATGCCTGTTTACTCACACACGTCAGCAAATTCTTTAGAAGAAATTGGAATTTACACTTATGAAGATACTATTCCTTTAGTAGATGTTTTTACAAATATTGCGAAGAAAGAAGACTGTAAAGTTTGTATCTCACATAAATCATCTAAAACAGAATTAGAAAATTATTTTAGAGATATTATAGAAGATTATGATGAAGACAGAGTCTATATATCAGATATAAAAAAAGTTTTTCAATGGTACAATGCACTTCATTCTTCCGGATTAGTAAAACTGCCAAAAGAAGAAAAGAAAAAAATTAAAACAAAAAAAGAAGATGAGTAATACAATAACTATTCCTACAAGACCTTCCAGAAAATTTGTTTCCGAAATTTTGGAAATTGATTCATGGGAAAAAATTGAATCTCTATTTTCAGATTTAATAGACAGAGAAATAAATAGTGTTTCAGATCTAGAAAGGTGGATGTTAGACAGATCTGAACTAGAAGCAGTTCTGGAGGAAGACATGGCGTGGAGATACATCAAAATGAATATCGACACAACAGATAAAGATCTATCTGAAAGATTTCATTTTTGGATTAAAGAAATTTCTCCAAAAATGGCTCCATATTCTCATAAATTAAACATAAAGTTAGTAGAGAATAAATTTCTGAATGAATTAGATTCTGATAAATATAGAATCTATTTAAGAGGAGTAAAAAAATCCATTGATATTTTCAGAGAAGAAAATATTCCTCTATTTACAAAAATGGAAGCTAAGCAGCAGGAATACGGATCAATCTCTGCAAAGATGAGTATTGAAGTAGACGGCAAAAAACTTACCATGCAAAAAGCATCTCAGCTTTTAAAAGATACAAACCGAGAAAAAAGAGAGAAAATTTTCAACAAAATTTCTGAAAGAAGATTAGAAGATAGAGATATATTAGATACGTTATATGATGAATTAATTTCTTTAAGACAGCAAATTGCACGAAATGCAGGATTTGAGAACTACAGAGATTACATGTTTTCTGCATTAGGAAGGTTTGACTACACAGCAACAGATTGTTATAGTTTTCATGATGCAATACAAGAAGAAATTGTTCCTATTGTAACTTCTTTTGAAAAGGAAAGAAAAGACAAATTAGGCTTCTCAAACTACAAAGCTTGGGATACAACAGTTGATGTAGATGGAAAAGATGCACTTAAACCATTTAAAGGAGGAGATGTTTTAACAGACAGATCAATTGAATGTTTTAGAAAATTAAGACCTTATTTTGGAGAATGTTTAGCTACTATGAAAGAAATGGAACATTTAGATTTGGAATCTAAAGATGGAAAAGCTCCAGGTGGCTTTATGTATCCACTTTACGAAATTGGAGTTCCATTTATTTACATGAATGCAGTTGGATCGCAACGAGATGTTGTAACAATGGTTCATGAAGGTGGTCATGCTGTTCATTCATTCCTAAGTAGAGATCTAAAACTTACAGAATTTAAATCTACTCCTTCAGAAGTTGCAGAACTTGCCTCAATGAGTATGGAACTTTTAAGTATGAAAAATTGGGATGTTTTTTATGAAAATAAGGAAGAGTTAAAAAGAGCAAAACAAGAGCAATTAGAAAAAGTACTAGAAGGATTGCCTTGGATAGCAGCTATTGACAAGTTCCAGCATTGGATTTACACTACTGATCATACTGCAGAAGAAAGAAGAGAACAATGGTTAGAAATTTCATCACAGCTTGGGAACCAAATAATTGATTGGTCAGGACAAGAAGAATCGTTAGCTAATCAGTGGCAAAAACAATTACACTTATATGAAGTGCCATTTTATTATATTGAATACGGAATGGCTCAACTTGGAGCTATTGCTATGTGGAGGGAATATATTTTGAAAGGAGAAGATGCTTTAAATAACTACATGGAAGCTCTGAAACTAGGTTATACAAAATCTATTAGTGAAATTTACGAAACAGCAGGTATAAAATTTGACTTCTCTGTTGAATATGTAAAAGAACTTGCTGATTTCATTAAAACTCAATTATCTAAGATTGATAATAAATCATCTTAAGGTTAAGAAAATTCTTCTCCACACTCTTTACAAAATTTTGAATGAGGATCATGCCCTTCAGAAAGACAAGAGTCGCATCTAAAAGTATTAGGGTTTATTTTATTACTAACTATAGCAGCAGATACAATTCCGGTAGGTACAGCAATTATACCATAACCGAGTATCATAATAATTGACGCAAGAAATTTACCCAAAGCAGTTATGGGTACAGCACTTCCATATCCAACTGTAGTTAAAGTAACTATTGCCCAATACATTGAATTAGGAATATCTTCAAAACCAGGATTGTTTTCTCCCATTGGACCTTCAATAATATACATTAGTGTACCTAAAACAATTACCAATAAAACAATTGACATAAGAAACACGATAATTTTTGGAAGAGATCTACGTAATGCGAACAGCATTGTTTGACCTCCTCTTACATATGAAGATAAATGAAAAATTCGGAATATTCTAATTAATCTAATTGATCTAATAATAGTTAAATGATGAAGGTCAGCAATAAACATTAAATATGTTGGGATAATAGCTAATAAATCTACTAATCCCATAAATGAAAAGATATATTTTATTGGTTTCTTTACAATATAAATTCTCATAAAATATTCAATAGTAAACAAAATAGTAAAAAACCATTCCAGATTTTGTAACAGATCACCATATTGTATTTTAATATCAGCAACACTTTCTAAGATAACACATATAACTGATAAAAAAATAGTTATTAAAAGAACAATATCAAATAACTTTCCAGAAGGTGTTTCTGCTTCAAAAATAATATGATATAGTTTGTTTTTTATTGAGTTTTCTTTCATGATTTTATTTAAGGTGTAAAACTAATTAATTTTTAAAGTTATAAGTTATTTCGAAGAAAAAACTATCCTTTTTGAAGAATCATACCACTCCTGATAATTAATTCTATATATTTTCTCAATAGCATTACGTTTTATTTTCATAGTAGGAGTAAGTAAATTATTTTCAATAGTCCACTCTTCTTTTACAATAATAATATTATGAATTTTCTCATGTTTTTCTAATTTAGGATTTACAACTTCCAAAGTTCTTTCTAGACTAAAAATCAAATCTTCTTTTGTTTTCTTTCTTCCTCTATCAGAAAGAACAACCAAAGCTATTGGCTGAGGAATTTCAGTACCAACTATACATACTTGCTCAATGTTTTTATTAGCAGACAACTTCAATTCTATAGGAGATGGAGCAACATATTTTCCTTTAGATGTTTTAAAAATATCTTTTACTCTACCGGTAATTTTCAAGAACCCTTCAGAGTCAATTTCTCCTTCATCTCCAGTATAAAGCCATCCATCTTTTATAGTGTCATTTGTTTGCTCTTCATCTTTATAGTATCCATCCATCAAAGCATCATGTTTTATCATAATCTCATTCTGATCTGATAGTTTTACATCACACAAAGGAAGAGCCTGACCAACAGAACCAATTTTTATTTTCTCTCTGAAACTTACATGAGAATAGCAAGTATTTTCAGTCATAGCGTAGGCTTCTTGAATAATAATTCCCAAACTTTCAAACCATCTAATAAGAGCTGCTGGAGTTGGAGCCGCGCCAGTAAAAACATTTCTTGCTTTACTAAGTCCTAATCCTTTCTGTATTTTTTTCTTAATTAAAGATGAAATAATTGGAATGCTTAATAGAATATTTAACTTTTTTTGAGGGATTTTTGATAAAATTCCTTGCTGAAATTTAGTCCAGATTCGTGGAACTCCTAAAAATACTGAAGGTTGAGAATAGGACAAATTCTGAGCAAAAGTATCTAAACTTTCTGCAAAAGAAACTTTTCCTCCACAATAAATAGAACCCATTTCAATTAATAATCTTTCAGCAATATGAGAAAGTGGCAAATACGAGAAGAACGACTCATCTTTTAAAGGAAGTGCATTTACTGCATTTGTTGTAGCAAATGAGAAATTATAAAATTTGTGCATTACTCCCTTCGGATCTCCGGTTGTTCCGGAAGTATAAATAATTGTAGCTAGTTCATTATCATCTCTAATTACATTCTCTTGCAATGGAGAAACATCTCTTATCAAATCATTCCATTTCGGATAGTCCTGAGAATAGAATGGATAAGTAATACAATTTACATCTGAAGGAATTCCACTTTTCATTTTTTCAAAATCATCTAATTTCCCAACAAACATCATTTTTGTTTCACTATGAATCAGAATTTTATTTAGAATTTTGGCACTTAAATTTGGATACAAAGGAACTGAAATATGACCACTCATCATAATTGCTAAATCACTCATTATCCAATGTGCACAGTTCTTTGATAAAATAGCAATCTTGCTTTTCTTCTCTAGATTTAAACTTTTTATATAAGCAGCCATTTTCCTTACTTCTAACATTACCTCTTCCCAAGTCCAGTCATGCCAAATAGAGTTTATCGGCTGAGAAAGAAAAACCTCATTTCCTTTTTCTTCCTCCCACTTATACATCATTTCTAAAGGTGATAAATATTTCATGTTTTCTAAATTTATTTTTGATAAAAATAAACAATTTTTTATTCTTTTATTATGAGAGTATAATATTTTTAAAAATACTATGCGTGCATAGTATTTTTTATTATTTTCGTAGCCAGTAAAATCAAAATTATGGAACCAGAAGATACAATAGATTATAATATCAGGAAAACTTGGTACAATATTACTAAATTATATAACCGAACTGCCAATGAATATATGGCAAGTATGGCTCTTGGTATGATTATCCTGAATATTGATATAATGGAAGGAACTCCTTCAACACAACTTGGTCCAAATATGGGAATGGAGGCTACCTCATTATCTAGATCATTAAATAAACTTGAGGAAAGTGCTGTTATCGAAAGAAGACCTCACCCAAAAGATAAAAGGAAAACAGTTATTCATTTAACTCCTCTTGGAATGGAATGGCGTGAAGTGGCAAAGGAGGTAGTTGTTGAGTTTAATGAAACAATTTTTTCATATTTTGAGAAAGAGGAAATGGATACTTTCTTTGCGATATTAAAAAAGATAAATAAAATTATTGATGAAAAAAAATAGACACATAAATAAAGTAGCTGTAATTGGTTCTGGAATTATGGGATCACGTATTGCCTGCCATTTTGCAAATATTGGAGTAGAAGTTTTACTCTTAGATATTGTTCCTTTTGATTTAACAGAAGTACAATTGAAAGACAAAAAAATTAGAAACTCTATTGTAAATGACGCTCTAAAAAGCACCTTAAAAAGCAAACCCTCTCCTATTTATAGTAAGGAGTTTGTAAGTAGAATTACAACAGGTAATCTGGATGATGATTTGCAGAAAATTTCAGATGCTGATTGGATTATTGAGGTAGTAGTGGAACGACTTGACATTAAAAAACAGGTTTTTGAAAAAATCGAAAACTACAGAAAAGAAGGAACTTTAATTTCTTCTAACACTTCTGGAATTCCTATTGAAAGCATGATTAATGGCAGGTCAGAAGATTTCCAAAAACACTTTTGTGGAACACACTTTTTCAATCCCCCAAGATATCTAAAATTATTAGAAATTATACCTACATCTAAAACTGATTCAGAAATTACAGATTTCTTAATGAATTATGGAGATAAATTTTTAGGGAAAGATATGGTGCTTTGTAAGGATACTCCTGCATTTATTGCTAACAGAATTGGAGTAGCTAACATCATGTCCTTATTCCATTTGGTAAAAGAATTAAATTTAACGGTAGAAGAAGTAGATTCATTGAGCGGACCAATTATTGGCCGTCCGAAATCAGCAACTTTCCGTACTTGTGATTTAGTAGGATTAGACACACTTATCCATGTTGCAAATGGAGTCTATGAAAATTGTCCTAATGATGAAATGAGAGCGAAATTTGAATTGCCTGACTTCATTACAAAGATGAGTGAAAACAAATGGTTAGGAGACAAAAGTAAACAAGGATTCTATAAAAAATCAAAAGATGAAAACGGGAAAAGAATTATTGAAGCGCTTAATTTAAAGACTTTAGAGTACGTTCCTAAACAAAGATCCAAATTTGCAACTATTGCAGTAGCAAAACAAGAAGACAACTTATTAAAAAGATTAAAAATTCTTATAAAAGGAAAAGATAAAGCAGGCGAATTTTACCGCAAATCATTCTATTCCTGTTTTGCTTATGTGTCTCATAGAATTCCTGAAATAACAGATGAACTTTACAAAATTGATAGAGCTCTTTGTGCTGGTTTTGGATGGGAAGTTGGTCCGTTTCAAATGTGGGATGCTTTAGATGTAGGAAAAACACTATCCAAAATGGAAGAAGAAGGATATAAAGCAGCAGATTGGGTACATGATATGGTGAAATCAGGAACAACTTCATTCTATTCTACAGAGAATGGAACTTTAAATTACTATAACATTCCTACAAAAGAAAAAGAAAAAGTTGCTGGAATGGAAAACTTTATTGTTTTAGACCATATCCGTGAAAATAATACAATTTGGAGTAATTCAGGCTGCAACCTTACCGATATTGGTGATGGAATTATAAACTTGGAATGGAGAACAAAAATGAATTCTATTGGAGGAGAAGTCTTAGAAGGAATTCAGAAATCCATTGAGATTGCAGAAAAAAACTACAAAGGATTAGTAATAGCCAACCAAGGAACTAATTTTTCAGTTGGGGCTAACATTGCTATGATATTTATGATGGCAATAGAGCAAGAATATGAAGAAATTGACTTTGCAGTTCGTGCTTTCCAAAACACAACTGGAAGAATCAGAAACTCTTCAATTCCTGTTGTAGTAGCTACACACGGAATGACATTGGGTGGTGGATGTGAAATTGCTTTACATGCTGATCATGTACAAGCATCTGCAGAAACTTATATTGGTTTAGTTGAAATGGGAGTTGGTGTTATCCCTGGAGGAGGAGGTACAAAAGAAATGGCAAAAAGAGCCTCACAAGCTTACTTCTCAGGAGATATAGAACTACCAACTTTAAAAGAAAGATATTTAAATATAGGAATGGCAAAAGTAGCTACCTCAGCACAAGAAGCCATAGAGTTAGATTTACTCTTAAAAAATAGAGATAAGGTAACTATTGGAGTTAACAACCTAATCACTGACGCAAAAGCAGCAGCACTTAATTTAGCAAATCAAGGATACACTCAAGCAGTTCCTGAAAAGATAAAAGCTTTAGGGAAAGATGGATTAGGAATGTTTATGGTAGGTGCACATTCCATGCATGCAGCAGGGTATATTACAGAACATGAGAAACTAATGTCTGAAAAATTAGCTTATGCAATTTGCGGTGGAGATTTATCATCTCCTACTCTAGTTTCTGAGCAATATTTATTAGACCTTGAAAGAGAGGCATTCTTATCACTTTGTGGAGAAAGAAAAACATTAGAAAGAATAGAACACATGTTAAAAAAAGGTAAACCATTAAGAAATTAAAATTATGAATACATCATATATAGTAGCAGGATACCGATCAGCAGTAGGGAAATCAGGTAAAGGAGTTTTTAAATTCACTCGTCCGGATGATTTGGCTGCGGATGTAATTAAACATTTAGTAGCCTCCGTCCCTGAATTAGATAAAGAAAAAATTGATGATGTGATTTGCGGAAATGCAACTCCTGAAGCAGAACAAGGGTTAAATATTGGTAGAATGATTTCCTTAATAGGATTAAATACTATAAAAGTTCCAGGAATGACCGTGAACAGGTATTGTTCATCAGGATTGGAAACTATTGCTATTGCCAATGCAAAAATACAGAGCGGAATGGCAGAGTGCATAATTGCTGGAGGCGTAGAATGTATGTCTCCCATCCCATTTGGTGGATGGAGAATTATACCTAATTATGATGTAGCTAAAGATAATTCGGATTGGTACTGGAATATGGGACTTACTGCAGAAGCAGTTGCCGATAAATGGAATATAAGTAGAGAAGATCAAGATGAATTTGCATTTAACTCACATCAAAAAGCACTAAACGCAATTGATAAAGGATATTTTAAAAGCGGAATTGCACCAATTACGGTCAAAGAAACCTATTTAGATAAGAATGAAAAAAGACAAGAAAGAGAATATGTTGTAGATACAGATGAAGGACCAAGAAAAGGTGGATCTGCTAAAGCATTATCGAAACTAAGAACTGTATTTGCACAAGAAGGAACAGTAACTGCAGCAAATGCATCTCAAACTTCTGATGGGGCAGCCTTTGTTTTATTAATGTCAGAAAAAATGACGAATGAATTAGGAGTAAAACCGATTGCAAAACTATTAAGTTACTCGGTAGCAGGTGTTGAACCAAAACATATGGGAATAGGACCTGTAGAAGCAGTTCCAATGGCACTAAAGAAAGCAGGATTAAAACTAAAAGACATTGAACAGATAGAACTGAATGAAGCATTTGCATCACAATCATTAGCGGTTATCCGTGAATTAAGACTAAACCCAGATATTGTAAATGTAAATGGTGGAGCAATTGCATTAGGACATCCACTAGGTTGTACCGGTGGAAAATTAACAGTTCAATTAATAAACGAAATGAAAAGAAGAAATCAGAAATATGGAATGGTAAGCATGTGTGTAGGTGCAGGACAAGGAGCAGCTGGAGTTTTTGAAATACTATAGAGAATCTTAAAAACGAAATCAAATCTGAAAATAATAAATATGCAAAACAAGTACATAGTAGATTTATCTGAAGTACAATTAAGTGACCTAGAATTAGTAGGGGGGAAAAATGCGTCATTAGGAGAAATGATTCAAAATCTCAGTAAATTAGGAGTAAATATTCCAGGAGGATTTGCATTAACAGTAGAAGCTTATTGGGAATTTATACACTTTAATAAATTAGATAAAAGAATTCGATCTCTTATTAAAAAAATGAAGAAAGATGATTTAGTTTCATTAAGAAGAACTGGTTTAGAAATACGTCAAATAATCAGAAATGGAGAATGGCCAGAAGATTTAAAAGAAGAAATAAAAGAAAGATATCATCTTCTTTCTCAAAATTATGGACAAGATATCACGGATGTAGCTGTTCGATCTTCAGCAACTGCTGAAGATTTACCTGACGCTTCTTTTGCAGGACAGCAAGAAACTTATTTAAATGTAAGGGGGCCTGAACAAATTTTAATTTCTGTTCGTAACTGTTTTTCTTCTCTTTTTACTGATCGTGCAATTTCATACAGAGATAACTTTGGTTTTAATCATTTTGATGTTGGACTATCTGTTTGTGTGCAGAAAATGGTTCGTTCTGATTTAGCATCTTCAGGAGTTGCTTTTTCACTAGATACCGAAAGCGGGTTTAAAGATGTAGTTTTAATTAACGGTTCTTACGGATTGGGTGAAAGTGTCGTACAAGGTACTGTTTCTCCAGATGAATTTTTGATTTTTAAACCAACTTTAAAAGATGGTTTTGAATCTATTATTGAAAAGAAAATGGGGAAGAAAGAAAATAAAATGATTTATTCAACAGAACCAGGGCAGCTGGTAAAAACAGTACATGTTGGTAACAATCAACAAAATGAGTTTTGTATAACAGATCGACAAGCATTAAAATTAGCAAAATGGGTTTGTATCATTGAAGATTATTACACAAAACTAAAAGGACATTGGTGTCCAGTAGATACGGAATGGGCAGTGGATGGGCTTTCAGGAAAACTATTTATCGTACAAGCTAGACCTGAAACTATACACTCCAGAAAAAAGGACAATGACTTAGTAGAATATCAAATTGATAACTCACAAAATACAGATGTACGATTAACAGGAATTGCAGTAGGTGATAAAATAGGACAAGGTAAAGTACAGAAAATGTATTCTTTAGATGGTAGAGATGGAACATTTGATGGATCAAAATTTCAAGAGGGAGATATTTTAGTTACTGAAATGACAGATCCGGACTGGGAACCAATTATGAAAAAGGCTTCTGCAATTATCACAAATAAAGGTGGAAGAACTTGCCATGCTGCTATTGTTGCTCGAGAAATGGGAGTTCCTGCAATTGTAGGAACGGAAAATGGAACAGAAGTTTTATTTAATGGAGAAGAATTTACTGTTAGTTGTGCAGAAGGAGATGTTGGTAAAGTATATGAAGGTATTATTCCTTTCAAATTAAAAAAGACAAAATTGGATAATTTACCACAAACAAAAACTCCAATTATGCTCAATGTTGCATCACCTGATCTAGCATTTAAGTTTGCACAAATTCCAAATTCAGGTGTGGGACTTGCAAGGGAAGAATTTATTATTAATAATTATATACAAGCTCATCCTTTAGCACTTTTAAAACATAAAAAATTAAAAGATAAAGATTTAACCGAAAAAATAAGAGTGTTAACTAGAGGTTTTAAAAATGAAGAAACTTTCTTTATAAAACGTCTTTCTTATGGAGTCGCAAAAATTGCTTCTGCTTTCTATCCCAAACAAGCTATTGTAAGAATGTCTGATTTTAAATCTAATGAATATTACAATTTATTAGGAGGTAGTTATTTTGAACCAACGGAAGAGAATCCTATGATTGGATGGAGAGGAGCTTCTCGTTATTATTCTGAACAGTACGAATACGCTTTTGGAATGGAATGTAAAGCTATTAAAAGAGTAATAGAAAAAATGGGGCTTACAAATGTGACTATTATGATTCCATTTTGCAGAACGGTTCAGGAATTGAAAAAAGTCTACAAAGTGATGAAAAAATATGGATTACAAAGAAGGAAGGATGGATTACAGGTATATTTAATGGCAGAACTTCCTTCAAACATTCTAATGGCTGAAGAATTTGCTCAACACATAGATGGATTCTCAATTGGATCGAATGATTTAACACAACTTACGCTTGGATTGGATAGGGACTCCTCTTTAGTAGCGCATATTTATGATGAAAGAAATCCAGCAGTAAAACGATCTATTTCAAACTTAATAAAAATAGCAAAAAAGACAAAAACAAAAGTTGGGATTTGCGGGCAAGGACCATCTGACTATCCAGATTTTGCTCAATTTTTAGTTGAAGAAGGTATTGATACAATTTCTGTAACTCCTGATTCTATGCTAAAAACAATAAAAGCAATTAATAAAATAGAAACAAAAAAATAATATCATGATAAAAGGAGGAGAATTTTTAATTAAAAATCAAGAAGCAAAAGATGTTTTTATTCCAGAAGAATTTGGTGAAGATCAATTGATGATGGCATCTGCAACAAAAGAGTTTGTAGAAAAAGAGTTAGATCCACACAGAGAACAATTTGAAAAAAAAGACTATCAACTTACTGAAGACTGCATGAAAAAAGCAGGAGAGTTAGGATTGTTAGGAATAAGTGTGCCATCAGAATATGGAGGAATGGGTATGCCCTTTAATACTTCTGTACTTATTTGTGATAAAATTTCTGGAGCAAATGGTTCTTTTTCAACTGCATTTGGTGCTCATACCGGAATTGGTACTTTACCAATTTTATTATATGGTGATGATACTCAAAGAAAAAAATATTTGCCGAAACTAGCTACAGGAGAGTGGATGGGATGTTATTGTTTAACGGAACCAGGTGCTGGTTCTGATGCTAACTCAGGAAAAACAAAAGCTGTACTAACAAAAGACGGCAAAAACTACCTTATTACAGGACAAAAAATGTGGATTTCAAATGCAGGGTTTGCTGATGTATTTATTGTGTTTGCTCGAATAGAAGATGATAAAAACATCACTGGGTTTATATTAGAAAAAGAGATGGAAGGTATTACTATGGGAGAAGAAGAATATAAATTAGGATTGAACTCCTCTTCTACTCGTCAAGTATTCTTTAATGATGTAAAAGTTCCTATAGAAAGCATGTTGGGAGGTAGAGGAAATGGATTTAAGATTGCTATGAATGCTCTTAATGTTGGGAGAATTAAGCTATCAGCAGCAATATTAGACGCTTGCAGAAGAGTAATTGGACTTTCAACTAGTTATTCTAATGAGCGTATTCAGTTTGGTATCCCTATTGCAAAATTTGGTGCAATAAAGCACAAACTTGCTGATATGGCTGTTAGAACTTATGCAATTGAATCAGCAACTTATAGGGCTGGAAATGAAATTGAAAAGAATATAGAGAGATTAGAAAGCGAGGGTGTTGATCACCAAGAAGCTCATCTTAAAGGAATAGAAGAATACGCTATTGAATGTTCTATTGTAAAAGTTCTAGGTTCAGAAACTATTCAGTATTGTTCGGATGAAGGAATTCAAATCTATGGAGGCATGGGGTATTCTGCTGATACTCCTATGGAAGCTGCATACCGTGATGCAAGAATAGCAAGAATATATGAAGGAACAAATGAAATTAACAGAATGTTATTGGTGGGAATGATACTTAAAAAAGCTATGAAAGGAGAATTAGATATTATGACACCTGCTATGAAAGTTGCTTCTGATTTAATGAGTATTCCATCTTTTGAGAAAGCAGATGAAAGCTTACTTTTTGAAGTAGAGAAAGAACACATCAAAAAACTTAAAAAAACAATTTTGATGACTGCAGGCAAAGCAGCACAGCATTTTGCAATGGAAATAGAAAAAGAGCAAGAAGTTCTGATGAATTTGGCAGACATGGTTATTGATGTCTATACTGCAGAATCTGCAATTCTAAGAGCTGAGAAATTAGCTCTTAAAGATGGAGAAGAAAAAGCACAACATCAAATTGTGATGAGTAAATTATTCTTGTACTCCTCAATAAAGAATTGTCAAAGATGTGGGGAAGAAGTAATTCTATCTTTTACAGAGGGAGATGAACAAAGAATGTTATTAATGGGATTGAAAAGATTTACAAAAGGATACACTATTAATCCAAAAAACTTAAGAAGAAATATTGCAGATAAACTAATTGAGGAAAATAGATATTGTTTTTAGTACCTTTACCGAATGAAATTTACAGAATTTAATTTCGGGAACGAACTTCAGGAGGGCTTAGATATGATGGGATTTGAAAAAGCCACCCCTATTCAAGAACAAGCAATACCAATCATTCAAAATAATAAAGACTTAATTGCCTGCGCACAAACTGGGACAGGAAAAACAGCAGCTTTTGTTTTACCTATCTTAGATATACTCACTAAAGAAACTCAAAACAATAAGGTTAACACTATAATTATTGCTCCTACCAGAGAATTGGCAAAACAAATTGACATGCAGATTGAAGGCTTCTCTTATTTCACCAATGCGTCTTCCTATCCAATTTATGGAGGTGGTACAGGAGTTGAATTTGACAATCAAAAACAAGCTCTACAAAAAGGATCTGATATTATTATTTGTACACCTGGAAGACTACTAGCTCATTTAGATTTTGATTATTTTGATACATCTTCAGTAAAACATCTTATCTTGGATGAAGCAGACCGAATGCTTGATATGGGATTTTATGATGACATCATGAAGATTTCAAATACTCTTCCAAAAAACAGACAAACCCTTTTATTTTCGGCAACTATGCCTCCAAAAATCAGGGAACTTGCTAATAAATTACTTAAGAATCCGGAGAGCATAAGTTTAGCAATCTCAAAACCTGCTGAAGGTATTACGCAATCTGCATACATGTGTCATGATAGCCAAAAAGTGAACTTGGTAAGAGAAATCTTAAGAGCAAAAGGCAGAGATCTGAGTCATGTGTTAATTTTCGCATCAAGTATAAAAAGTGTAAGAGAAATCAAAACAACACTTAATAAAGCTGGAATGAAAGCTTCAGAAATGCATTCAGGATTAGATCAAGATCAAAGAGAACAAACCATCAGAGATTTTAAAAGTAAGAAAATTAAAATTTTAGTAGCTACAGATATATTATCTAGAGGAATTGATATAAAAGGAATAGAAATAGTAATCAACTATGAGGTACCACATGATGAAGAAGATTATGTGCACAGAATTGGTAGAACTGCTCGTGCTGACAGAACTGGAGAGGCAATTACTTTTATCAATCCTAAACAAGTAAAAAACTTTAAGGATATTGAAAAACTAATTGAAAAGGAAGTTCCAAAATTAGAATTACCAAAAGGTTTTTCAAAAGCTCCTGAATATAAAATACTGTCAAAAAATAAGAAGAATAAGAAGTGGAGGAATTTTAAGAAACAGAAACCTACCTCTCCAAAATAGGTGCATGATGTTTCTTAATTCTGGCATCAATTATTGGAATAGAGCAAGAAAAATGTTTATTTTTATTTTCTGCATTTAATCCATAAATATCGTTTGCAGGATTTGAACGAGTAAAAGTAACCCACAACCAATTAGAAAAATCCTCACAAACAAAAGAAGAATCATCTACTAAAGTAATAAGTCCTATCCCATCTAAATTCTGATTTTCTAGAGAGGAAATAAGCGAGTCAATCTCTCCTTTACCCTCAATAACTAAATTTCCTTTACTCACTAATTTAGGATATGAAAAATTATCTGGTAAATTAATTTTATCTATTTTCTCAAATAAAGTTCGTTTTATTTCACCTGCAGCAGCGATTACCACTTTCGATCCTTCATTTAAACTATCTCCACTATAATCCAAAGTATCAATAGTAGTTTTTGTCTGAAAATGCAAATCTCTTTTCCAATCTACTCTCTCTAAAAAGTGTGTAAAATATTCCTTCTCATTATTTACATTGGGAAAATTCTCATCATCACAAATAAATAAATATTTTACCAAGGACATTTGTCCTGTACCTAAGATATGATGGGCAATAGTTAATAATTCTTGTGGTTTTCTGATTGGATTATAAGGGGTATACCTTTCTGAACCTACTGCTAATAAAAGAGGATGAACACCTGCTGCATCTACTGCATTTACAGCTTTAAGTCCAGGTATTTCTTTCTCAATTGCCTTTCCACTAATCTCATGAATCAAAGCTCCAAACTGAGAATCCTCTTGAGGTGGTCGACCAACAACTGTAAAAGGCCAAATTGCATTTTCCTTTGCATAAACCTTCTTCACCTTCATTACAGGAAAATCATGAGTCAAACTATAATATCCTAAATGATCTCCAAAAGGACCCTCTGGCTTTGTTTCATTTGCATGAATTTCACCACAAATTACAAAATTAGCATCTGCAGAAATTGTATAACCATCTTTCTTTGCATATCTGAATCTTCTTTTTCCTAACACTCCAGCAAACGAAAGTTCAGACATGCCTTCTGGTAAGGGCATAACTGCAGAAAAGGTATGTGCAGGAGGACCCCCTACAAAAACAGAAACCTTTAAAGGTTCTCCCTTCTTATTTGCTTTTTTCTGATGAATCCCAATACCTCTATGTATCTGATAATGCAATCCGATCTCTTCATTCTGAATATATTCATTTCCAGATAATTGAATACGATACATTCCTAAATTGGAATTCAAAATACCCGGATTCTCAGGATCTTCTGAATAGACTTGAGGTAAAGTAATAAAAGCTCCACCATCCTTTTCCCAACATTTTATTTGAGGTAAATCTTCAATTTTTACTTCTTTAAAACTTCTTGGAAGACTCACTTTTTTAGGAATAGAATAAATCCCATTTAAAGCTGTAAACAATGATTTGACAGGAGTTTTTAAAGCAGAAATAGGATTTGTTTTAAGTTCAATAAGTTGTTTTACAATTTCTAAACTATCACAAAACATAAATCTACTCCTCTCTAATGTTCCAAACAAATTTGAAACAGCTTTGTAATTACTTCCTTTTATATTTTCGAACAATATTGCTTTTCCTCCTTTCTCAAATTCATTTAAATGAAGAGATGCCATATCCAAATCAGGATTTACTTCATCAGAAATTATTTTAATTTCTCCTTTCTTATCTAAATCAGTAATACATTCTTGTAATGATTTATAACTCATAGCTCAAAAATAAAAAAAGGAAGCCAATTGACTTCCTTCTTTCTAAATTTTAATTTATTTTATCTGTTTTCTATAGAAACATATTGTCTCGCAGATGATCCGGTATAAACCTGTCTTGGTCTTCCAATTGGTTCGTGATTTTCTCTCATCTCTTTCCATTGTGCAATCCAACCAGGAAGTCTTCCTAAAGCAAACATTACCGTAAACATATCAGTTGGAATGCCTAACGCCCTGTAAATAATTCCAGAAT